>Ga0207754_100054_pt1 | contig 117226 bp, 127 predicted proteins | sample A23E1SouthBayCA_FD_187728 | JGI IMG/M metagenome (GOLD analysis project Ga0207754, IMG submission 187728) | Aerobic enrichment media microbial communities from Eden Landing Ponds, California, USA - A23 E1 (SPAdes) | ecosystem: Environmental > Aquatic > Marine > Unclassified | place: Emeryville...
CGACAGCGCGCCGAACGAAACCCTTACGCCGCGCCCCGCGATACGTCAGAGTGCGGGACCGTGGGGTAGCTTGGTATCCTTTCGGCCTTGGGTGCCGATAACCCCGATTCAAATTCGGGCGGTCCCATACTATTTAAGGCAGAGACGGCGTAACTTGCCGGTTCTCGGCCTTTCCGCGAAACCGACCAGCGCCGACTCTCCCCGGGGGTGGTCGGCGTGAGCGCGCCCGCCGATTCCACCGACGAGAGAGACATCTGTCGGTACTGCGGCGGCTTCATCGAGTCGGAGGGGCAACTGTGTCCCGCGCTCGAACGGGGTGAGTGCCGCCCATGAGCAGCCGCTTCTGCGGCAACTGCGGCTCCCGGAAGACCGTCACGAAGACGCGCGGCGGCATCCCCCACAAGGTCTGTCCGAACTGCGGCGGCGGCTTCGGCGAGGTGAGTACCGGCCCATGAGCGCCGCTGACCCCATCGAGGCCGTCCTTTCCGACGGCCAGCGCGAAGCGTGGCGAGCCTGCCGCGCACCCGGCGACATGCCCGTCACCGAATTCGCCGAGGAGACCGAGCGCTCGAAGGGAACTATCGGCAACCACCTCGCTCGCGCCGAGGACAACCTCGCTGACGCCGCCGACGCCTTCGCCGACGCCGCCACGCCCGTCGATTTCGAGACCGAAGCGCGGACACGCTCGACGAGCTGGCAGCGCGCCGACGAAGCCACCCGACCCGAGAACGTCGAGAACACCGAGATTCAGGCCATCAACCGCTTCGCGTGGACCGTCCGCCTTCCCGACGGCAAGCGCCACGTCACGGCGCTCCTCCGCCGCGAAGACTGGTTCGAGGGCTACTGCGACTGCAAGGGCTTCCAGCACAACAGCGGCCCCTGCGCGCACCTCTGCACGCTCCGCCAAGCCGCCTTCGTCCACGTCGAGACCGCCGACGGCGACCGCGTCCGCATCCCCGAACAGCCCGCCAACCGCACGCCCGCGACCGACGGCGGCCGCGTCGTCGAGCCCGCTGCCGGCCACGACGGCCGCGAGTTCGGCCGCCCCGAAACCCAGCTATGACCCGACAGAACGCCCACAGAGACGACGAACGGACAGCCGTCAGCCTCACGCACGCACACACGGGAGCGCGCGAAGCCACTCTCACACCGAACGGGGAGGGTGGTTCATACATACTGCACATCGCCGCGCCATCTGCGTGTTACGGCAGTATGAAACGGGGGTCGGTCTGACGTGGCTCGTATGAAATCGCCGAGCACGTCCCGGGTGAGTATCTCCGGCATCCCCGACGACGTGCTCGACCAGTTCGATGCGCTCGCCGACGCCGAAGACAAGAGTCGCAGCGAGAAGGTCGTTGAACTCATCGAGGAGGAAGTCGGCGAAGCCATCCCCGACGGCAGCGGCGAGTATGTTCCCGTCGACGAGAAACTTCAACGGGTCTACGAGGCCGCCGTCGACGCCGCAAATCGCTCGCTCGTCCTGCGCTTCGACCTCGTCGGCAGCGAGGTCGCGCAGTCCGTCGGCATCGGCCAGAAAGCCGTGCGCGGCCACCTGTTCCGCCTCCAGAACCGCGGCTACGTGAAACACCTTCAGAGCGGGCTGGGCGACGACAAAAAGGAGAGCTACCGCATCAAACCGCCGTGCGCGAACCCGAAGATGTGGCGCTACTCCGAGGTCTACGACCCCGAAGCCGTGAAGCAACTCGAAGCCGCGGAACTCGGTGACGCCGACGACCAGATGGACGACCTCGATGCCGCCGAGGAGGTGTCGCAGAGTGCCGACTGACGCTGACGAGCGCATGGGGTCCGGCCGTGCTATCGTTCAGTCCATCCGTGACGCGCTCGGCGTGGAGGATGGCAAAACGCTGGTAGTGCAGACGCCGCAGTTCGAGCGTCAGGACGGTATTGAACCGGGACAGCCGCCGCTCACGCACGACGCGATGGACCGGCTCACGGAGGCAGACAAAGAGACTCTGAAGGAACTCGGGCTACGGAAGTGGTCCGACGAGACGGGCCTGTGGCTTCTCCCGCACGAGTGGCATCCGCACGTCCCACCGGAGTACCCCGTCATGGATATCCTGAACGAGTGGACGACCCGAAGCGAGAAGCCAGCAACCCCGGACAAGCGATTCGGCGTACTGTCGTTCGGCATCGTCCCCGAGTTCGAGAAGGAGGATTCAGATGATGGCGAATGACGACGACCGCGGGGCTGGTCGCGCTATCGCCCGCGAACACCTGCTCGGCGCGACCGTCTGGGCCTACGGACGTGGCGGCGCCAGCGTCCGTCCGTGGACCCAGCGCCACCAGTTCACGCGCCTGAAGACCGCCCGCTGAAGAACAGTACCCGCTTTTCTCGCCTTCTCAGGCTTCGACCGTCGGCGTCGCCTGCTGGCAGAACGCCGGCCGCTCCATGAACGCCGGGAAGTCGTGAACGTCGGTGCGCACGACCTGCCACGCGCCCTTATCAAAGCGGTCCACACGCATCGTCACGTCCGCAACGTCGAGCCCCGCGCCATCTTTTCCGCCCGAGACAACATTCTCATCGCGTAGTTCATCGAGGGGGAGCGTCACGCCCGCGGAGTGACCCCCGATGCTCACCAACTGTTTCATCGCCATGCTACAACACAGAACAAGCACGCCGGGGGGTTAAGAATTGGTGATGTTATAACACCAGTATAGTAATCCCGGCGGCTAAGCACCTCTTGCGCCTGTTTCTGCGGCGAGGTGAACCGTGTCTATCGAGGTTGAGTTCGGGAGTATGGAGACCGCGGACGAGTACCGCGACGAGCACGAGGAGTACATCTGTCCCATCGACGACGACGCCCGCCAGAAGACCGTCGCGTTCGTCAGCGATACGCCCGACTGGCTGCTCGACCGCGCGCAAGTCGAAGCCGCCAGCGGCCGCGACGAGCGCACGAGCGACGGCGGGCAGGTTGAGCTGACCGACGCCGAGAAGAACCGCGTCGGTCCCTTCGAAGGCGCGAACAACTACCGGAAAGCGGCCGCCGTGAAGGGACTGATGCTGAACGTGGGCGTCGATGACTGGACGAGCTACTACGACCCGACGCTCACCGTCGACGAGCACCGCGACCTCGCCGACCGCGCCGCCCGCGACGGTGGCGGTGGCCGCCGCCTCGACGCCGAAGACTCGACCGACGAACGGCTCGGACGGGCGGAGGCGGCGATGGGTGGCGAGTGCGACCACGCCCGCGACCACTGCGAGCACGGCGACCCCGACGCCTGCGAGTTCCTGACCGACGCCTGCGGCTACGATGACGACGAGGTGGCGCGTATCCTCGACGAGGACGACGCCGACACCGAGCAGGACATCGAAGGAGAGGCGGCCGGCGCACTCGGTCGGGCGTGGCAGGGCTACAAGGCCGCCATCTCCCGACTCGCGCAGGAGATCGAGGACGCGATGGAGGCGAAGCGGAACGCCGAGCAGGCGGCCGCCGCCATCAACGCGATTCGCGCCGACCACGGGCAGGAACCCATCGAACTGGAACGACTCGAAGAGCTGAGCGACCGGCTCGCGGTCGAGGGTGAGCGCGCCCACGACGCCGAGGGCCACACGGAGACCTTCTGACCATGACGAAATTCATCATCACAGACCCGAGCGAAGCAGCACCGAACGCAGACGGCCAGTGGACCGGCTACTGGTCCCTCGACATCGTCGAATACGGCGAGGAGGTGGTAGCGAGCATGAACTTCTCGCCGGACATGGTGCCGAACGTCGAGGACCCCGACCAGCTCGCGGAGACCTTCGAAGAGATGGCGACCGCCTTCCGCGGCATCGCCGACGGCGACGACGAGGGCGAATGACGCTGGAGCCGCATTGGTGCCCAGTTGACGGCTGCGAGTTCGGCGTCGGCGAGGACCGCAGCCTCGCGTCGGTGCGCTCGCACGTCAACTCGGACACCAGCGAAGGCCACGACTGGGGCGACCTCCGCGAGCAGGTCGAGAACCAAGACCCAAAACCCGGCGAAGAGCAGTCCGAAGGCGGCGAATCCTCGCCTTCAGACCAACCGGAAAGCGACCCGGAAGGCGCTGGTAGCGACGGCTCCGACAGCGGAAACCCAGAACAGGACGAAGAGCAGCCTGAAGGCGGCGAATCTTCGCCTTCAGACCCGGCAGAAAACGGCTCTGAAATGGCTACGCAAGACGAGTACGAGCAACAGCAACAGGTACAGGCGACGGATACCGGCGGCGAAGGCGGCGAAGAAGGCGAGCCGTCGGGCGAATCGGGTACCGACGAGGAGGCGGCGAGTACCGGCGCGGGTAGCAGCAACGAAGGCGGCGGTCTACCCGCGCCGAGCACCCGGACAGTCGTGCTCCTCGTCGGCGCGGTTGCGGTCGGCGTCGCCATCTACTGGTACGTGAGCCGCGACGAAGACGGCGAGCCAGCCGCCGAGACGGCTACATCCGACGCCTCCGGCGACGACAGCAGCGACGAACAGGCCGCCGACGAAAAGCAGGGGGAACTCTGGGAATGACCGGACAGGCCGAGGTAGAAGGCGAGGAAGAGCAGCCCGAGCCAGCGCAGAACGAGCAGAACGGCAGCGACGAGCAACCGGACATCGAGCCCGACGAGCAGGCCGACATGGGCGAGCTTGCGGACCTCGCCGAGCAGGTCGAGGAGGAAGCCGGCGCCGACGTAGACGACGACACCGACAGCGAAGACACTGACGGGAACAGCGACAGAGAAGAGTGGGACGACGCATCCCGGTCGCCCGCCGACACCGGCGGGACGGCGGACTGGGGCGACCTCTACTGTTCTACGGTTACGACCGGCCTGAACGCGGTCATCGAGGAGTACGGCCGCGACGACGCCGAGAAAATCGACGAATCGCTGGCACGCGACCTCCACCTCGACGACTACGTGAACAAGTGGATGGCCGAGCAGGACCGCGGCGAGATGGACCCCGCCCAAGGGATGCTGATTGCCACGGCGACGCTCGCCATCACCGTCCTCGTCTCGCGTACCGACCTCCCGAACAAAGCAGTCTCGAAACTCCAACAGACCGATGGTTAACCCCTTCAGCGCAGCGAAAGAGCAGATGGCAGAAGCGACCGGCGCACAGATGTTCGAGCAGTTCCGCCCACAGATGACCGCGTTAGCGCAGGTGGTCGCCCAGCGGGAGCGAGCCCAGCTCGAACTCGCGCAGCGACTCGCCGACGCCTCCGACGCCGAGGTAAGCGTCGACGAGCTGCCGGCCGTCGAGGAGCGCGCCGCCCAGCTCGAAACGATGGCCGAGCGCGCCAGTCAGGCCGACCTCGTGGGCTGGTACTTCGAGGAGTTCGCGCCCGACCACCTCGACAACCCGGCGAAAGCGAAGGCGTACGCCGGGTTCAGCGACGACGAGTGGCAGAACCAGAAGGCGGCGTGGGCGAAGAACTACCGCAAGACGAGCCCGGAGGCCGAGACCTACAGCGACGACGACCTCGCCGGCCTCCACGTCGAGAACACGTTCGGCGTCCCCCTCGAAGAGTTCGAGGCGAACGTCGTGGACTTCCGTCCCAGCGAGGCGATTCAGGACGTGCTCACGACGAATCTACGGACGGTCGAGGCCGTGATGGCCGCGGTCGCCGCCGACATGGAGGCCAGCGAATGACGTACACGGACTTCGACAGCGACGGACTCGCCGACGAGTTCGCGCTCGCGTTCGCGCTGTTCCTGACGCTGATGGCCGTCTGGGAAGTCGTGCAGTCGGTCACGTCGAGCAACGAGCCCGCGCCGTGTACCGAGCAGTCGGTGACACTCAACGAGGACGCGCTACGCCGCCTCGAAGATGGGGAGCCGATGACCGTTCGGCGGTGGCATGGCCACGACCTCGAACTCGCTGGAACGCAGGTCATCGACGTGGAGACCACCGAGGACACGGAGGGCGATGAGCGATGAAACAGCATCGGTACCGCTGCGAGAACTGTAACGGAGCGTTCCGAACGCAGTGGGACGTTCCTTACCCGGACTTCTGCCCGTTCTGTGGTATCGAGTTCGAGGAACGCTTACCGGAGGACTGAGCCGTGCACGGGCTATTTGCGGCGAAATCGGGCTGGGGGAAAGGCTGGCATCTTCAAGCGTGGATGGAGACGAACGCGCCCCGCTACAAGTATTTCGTCTGCCTCGACTACGCCGACGAGTTCCGAGGGCTGGTGAAATCCGGCCTCGCCACCCACTACATCGTCGGGCCGCGAGAAGCCGAGGCGTGGGGCGTCAAGGAGTGGAAACAAGCCATCAGGCAGAACCCGCGCCTGATTCTCGCCCGCCATCACATCAAGCCGGCAGAATGGCGGGAAAACGTTGCTGCACCGGTCATACAGGCGTTGCAGGAACTCGCCCACGAGTCTGAAGACGCCTCCGCACTCGGTGTCATCGACGAGGCGCACTGGGTTGCGCCGCAGAAAGGCAGCGTCCCCGATCCGGTCGAGGAGATTGCGACGAGTGGCCGCAGCGAGGGCCTGTCTACGATGTGGGCGACACAGCGGCTCACGAAGCTGGAGGAGGACGTTCTGGGGCAGATGATGTTCCAGATTATCGGCGGGTACACCAGTAGCGGCGACCTCGGGAAAGTCGCCAGCGCTGTCGAGTACCCGGACGAGATTCACAACCCACAGACGCCGCCGAGCCAGCTGTCTAACGCACTCCCCGACGCGTTACAAGTTGACGGGGAGACCGTCCCGCTGCGGCGCTTTACTGAGGGCGAGGGCGACGACGAGCGCACTATCGGCAGCGAATGGGTGTTCAGCGATGACAGCGGCGAAATCAGGCGTATCGACACCCGAGAGGTAGAGATGGAGGCGACGCACTACGGCGACGAGGGCATGAAACTCGTGCCACCAGACGAGGGCTAACATGGCGAGACCAAGCGAAAGCATCACGCTCTACGGCGATAAGGCAGAGTTGTTCCGTGACATAAAGGCGGAGATGGCCGAACAGAAGGGCTGGGAGCCCGGCAACTCGGAGGCTGTCGCAGAGATGATGGCCGACTGGCACGCAGAAAATCGGCGCTGACTCCCAGCGGGACCGCGCGCCTCCCGTCGCTTTCTCGCTCTTTCTCGCGCTTTCTAAGCCGCATTCGTACAAACGGGCCGGGGATTGGTCGGGGTGCATCATGGCAGCTACCGCAGACGCGATGGACGCGCTCGACGAACTTGCGGACCCCGAGTTCTGGTCGCAGGCCGGGGCCGTATTCGCGGGCTTCGTCGGCCCGACCGTCGCCCGGAACCTCATCGAACCGAACACCAGCTACGACATCCCCGACGAAGCCTACGGCGCGCTCGTCGTCGCTGGCGCACAGTATTCGCCCGCGTACAGCCGCGAGCTGATGCTCGGCGGCGGTCTCTACTCCGTCGACAAGTTCGCCGAACGCATGGAACTCAAGCAGCACATCACGGAGGTCGGTAACTGATGGCGCAGTCCGCGAACATCTTCGTCGACGAGGGCGCGACCGGCCCCGGCGTCGAGGCGCAGGCCAACGACGCCGGCCACGAAAGTCAGGTGCTCACCTACTCGCCCGACCGCGGCACCGCCATCCGCATCCTGAACGCCGTCAGCGCCGGCATGATGGCCGGCGTTCCGGTGGCGATGAAGCTCCGAGACCCCGACGGCAACCTCATCCCGACGAACTCGACGGTGTACTTCGCCGTCAAGCGCGCCGGCCAGAGTTCGTTCCACCGCATCAGCGAGGAGGTCAACGGACTCGGGCACTGGCACCGCACCGACCTCACTACGCAGCTGAACAGCGACAACATCGACAACTCGAAGGTCGAACTCCAGTACCCCGAGGCGTCCGGCAAGTCCGGCTCGCCCAACTCGGTGACGGTCCGCGATATCGACGAGTTCGCGGTCGTGCTCATCTCCCCGGTCGAAATCGACCCGGCAGAGACCGTCATCCAACTGGACACTGACGCGCTCGAAGGCCCCTTCAGCCGGAACCCGTGAATCCATGAGTGACATCAACCAGCGGCTCAAGGAGACGCCGCGCCGGAAGCGCAACCTCGACCCCCGTGCCTTCGACTGGAACGTCAACCAGAACGGCGTCCGCTCCCGCGTCGCTCGGCTTCGTGCGGACGTGGCTCACAAGATTCTCGGTCGTGCCAGCGGCGAGAGTCTGGAACTCGCGCTCCCCGCCTACGAATCGTTCACCACCGACGGGAGCGCGGGCGACCAAGAGAGCTTCGCGCTCAGTCACGGCGTCATCGAGTCGCCGAACACCGACCCCGTTGTGGTGTGGCTGGACGGCGACTACTACGGCAGCCCGGACAACGACAACTACGCGAGTACCGGGAGCATCAGCGTCACCGACTCGGGGACGAACTCGACGGTTCACGTCTTTTACATCCCGAACAAGGCGGGAACGGTGGAAATCGAGAAGGCTGTCGATGGTTCGACCTCGAAGAGTCAGAACCTCAAGACGGTCTCGGTGAAGAACATCCACCGGAAGAACCTCAGCGAGGAGGGCGTGTACTTCGAGTTCAACGGCCCGCGGACGTTCGAGTCGTTCATCGCGGGGGACATGACCCTCGACGTGTACGCCGACGTGCCGTACATCGTCCGCTACGAGGACCCGGACGGGGACGGCTCGACGGCGACGAACGCACTCCTGAACTTCTCGACGCTTCAGGCACAGGACACCGTGAGCGGCTTCAAGGCCGCCGTCACGGACGAGATGTAACCCCGGAGGGTTACCGATGAACTCCAATCTTTGGGACGAACAAGAGACCGACAGCGACAGCACTCCCGAGGCGACCGCGACGGCCTCGGTGACGAGCGAGCAGTCGCCGCTGGCGGCCGCTATCGACGCGTCGTCGTGGAGCCGCGAGGACGTGGGGCTGGCGCTGAACGTCGTCCAGACGGTGCTGCTGCTCGTCTGGGTCTACTCCACCTACAGCAATGACTGATAGCAACAGCGACGACGAAGAACCGACGACGTGGGAGGACCCGCGGGAGACCGCGACCATCCACGGCGAGAAGAAGGCAATCGATGAGGCGACGCGGCGGAAGGCTGAACGCCGCCGGGAGGGATTGTAGCGTGCAGATGCTCCCGGCGCCGAAGACCGATGACCGGCCGTTCTGCGAGCCGGCAAGCGTGCTGCTCGCGGCGGGCGAGGAGGCGACGTTGCGCTTCGAGCCCGTGCAGAACAGCGCCGAGTTCCGCATTGGAACGGTCGCCATCTCGAAACGGCCGGAATCCGAGTACGTCGTGCGGATGGACGACGAAACCGTGTACGGGCCAGCTCCGATTCCGCCCACGGACATTGACGACCTCGAAGCGACGTTCATCCCGGCGCGTGGCTTCGAGCAGTCGCTCGAAATCATCGTTCGAAACCTCTCGGACACGACCGGGACCCGACGGTACAGCCTTCAACCCGTCGGTTACGAGGTGATGGGCTGATGCCACAGGAGAGTTTCGGCGACTACACCGTTCGGAAGCGCGCGGCGGCAGAGTCCGGCCTAACGGACGGCGAGGAAGACATCAGCGGCGACGGCGTCGAAGGCGACCTCGACGACGTGACGGCGTTCACGCTGTACCTCGGCGTCTCTGAGGACACCGCTATCGATGTGTCGGTGTTTCTCTCGCCGGACGGCGAGTTCTGGTACGAGCCCGACGAGTCGCCCGTGAGCGTGGCGTCTGATAACTCGTCGTCCATCGAGCACATCCCGTACAACGCGACCGCTATCCGGTTGGTCGGCAACAACGCGACGCCGGTGCGCGCCCAAATCAGGGAGGTGGTCTAAGATGGGTGTTTGGGCCAGCGGCTCGCAGTTCGCCGGCTACGACTACGTGCAGGCAGGCGAGCCGCCGAATCCTGAGGAGGGAGAGACGTGGTATGACATCGAAGCCAACCGTGCCGGCGTCTACACCGGCACTCAGTGGGCGGAGATGACTGTTACTGACCACGGCCAACTTGCGGGAGTCACCGATAGCGACCACCACAACCCTGTCAGCGTCTCGGGGCCGCTCCGACTGTCCAGCGGCCAAGTCCTTGATTTGGCCGCGAGCGACGGCCTCGACTTGGACGCAGACGGCCGTCTGCGGGTCGCGTCCAGCTCCGTCACGCAGTCGATGCTCGGCTTCGACGCGACCACGCAGACCGACCTCAACAACCACGCGAGCGACGCAGACGCCCATCACGACCCGATGCCGTCGGGAGTGATTACGATGTGGTCGGGGTCGGCGAGCAACGTGCCGAGCGGTTGGACGCTCTGCGACGGGTCAGACGGCACGCCGGACCTCCGCGGCCGCTTCGTCGTTGGGGCTGGCGGCTCCTACTCGTCGGGCGACACGGGCGGCTCGGAGCAGGTACAGCTGTCTGAGTCGGAGTTGGCGAGCCACGCCCATTATGTCGAATGGTCGTCCTCGGATTACGGCTCGGGCACATCGACAAGTGTCACATCGGGGAGTAGTGAGTACGAAACCGACACGTCCGTGAAAACCACGGAAGCCGGGAACGACGAGGCGCACGAGAACCGGCCGCCGTTCTTCGCCCTCGCGTACATCATGAAGGTGTGAAAGATGGCTGACTTAGTTACTGGAATCCACGATTTCGGCACGTTCAACGTCGGGAACACTCTGCGCCGCATCCAGATTAGTGGCGGGAGCGACGGAAACAACTACAATTCGGGACTTACGCCGTTCGGCGGCGATGTTGTCGGCGACGTGTTCCTCACTCAGTCGCCGACGAACAACCCGACTAGCGAGGGCCGCAAAATCGGCTCCGTGGACGTTGACGCGGACGCTGGCGGCGGCATCCTCAACAGCGGTTACATCCAGATTGACCCGAGCAAGCTCGACCCGAGCAAGGACGCGTTTCTCTACCTCGCTCGGGGCGGCAAGACAGATTATCTGGGGTCCGCGCGAGTCAATGCGCCCGACGGGATGGACCCGCTCGGCGACCGCGACGAGTCTGTCATCCCGGACGGCGACCCCAGCGACGAGGAGCCGGACCCGGCCGACCAGCCCGGCCTCGTGCACGCTGACAACGAGCAGGGATTCGCTCTCGCGCCGAGCATGGAAGACGACTACGAGACGGCAGGCGATCTCATCGAGGACGCTCAGGACGGCACGCTTGATGTGCTCGACGACAGCAACAGTTCGGACAGCGCCAGCTCAGACTCGTCCTCAAGCTCGGATTCAGCGACGAGTTCGGAGCCGGACTCTGACAGCAGTGGGCCCGCTGTCGAAAGTGTGCTCGCTGTTCTTGGCCTTATCGCCGTCGTCCTCGTTTACCAGACCCAATCATGACGACCAGCAACCAATCGGCCCCTGACGGCCGCACGACCGGAGGTATCGACTGATGGACCGCAAGACGAAGGTGCAGATGGCTTGGGCGCTACTGTTGGGCCTGCTCGGCCTGCTCGCAGCGGGCGGACTCCCGTCGCCAAACTCGCCCTCGAATTCGCCCTCGACCACGCCGAACACGTACGCGAACCTCGACATCAGCGAGGACGAGGTCCGCAACCACGACGAAGACGAGACCTCGGAGACGGACCCTTGGGTGCCCCCAGACGACAACGAGGACAACACCGGGGAGGGCGATGGGTCGCCGTCGCCAACCGGCCCCGGGACGGGCTCGGGCACGGGCGACGAGGACTCGACGAGTGATGGTGACGACCTTCCGACCTCGCCGCTGGACGACTTCCCCGCGGAGGACGACGACGGCAGCGACGACGGGACGCCGATTGACCCGATTCCCGACTACGTGCTCGACCCGATCGCGCCCATCGAGGACCTGCCCGGCGACGGCTCCAGCAGCGACGACAGCGGCGGCGAAGGCGATGGCGGGACGGGCACCGGGGGACTCATCGGCGACGTTGACGACCTGCCCGGCGATGGCATCGGTAGCGGCAGCCTCCCGGCCGCTTTCGAGGACGTGACCGGCGACCTCGCAAACAGCTTCGCAACGACCGCCAGCGTCCTCGCACTCCCCGCGGCGGACCTCTACGACGCGGCCCGCGACCCGGTGACGGATATGGGCCACGAGACCGTCGAGTACGCGCAGGAGCATCCGGGGAAGGCGGTGCTCGTTGGGGCGGGCATCGTGGTTGGCGGCGCTATCCTCGTGACTGCGAGCGGCTGGACGGTCGTCGGCAGCGGGGTGTCGTCGTCGCTGGCGTTCGTGGGCGTGCCCCGGATGCAGCCCCAGCAGGCGCGCGAGCGCTTCGAGGAGTGGAGCGGCATCAACGACGACAGCTCGGCGAGCCCGGGTGAGACTGATAACGGTACGCCGCTCATGGGGGATGGTCTCTGATGGATACTGACCCGATTCAGGCCGTCGAGGCCGTCGTCTTCCTCGTGCTGATGCTCGCCATCGTTAAAATCGCGGTTGACGCGCTGGAAGCCGCGCCGCTGGGCTTCGAGACGCAGGCAGACGACTACATCGAGGACGCTTACGACGGCGCCACGGGCGTCTGGGAGGAGTACAACTGATGGCGTGGACGCAGGTCGTGATGGCCGTCTGCGCGGTCGTGACGGCGCTGTCCGCGGTCGGCGCGCTCGGATACGTGCGCCGGGCCGCTCGGGACGCGCGCTGGAGTCGGCGCGCGCTCGAAGGCGAGGAGCACAGCGAGGGACTCATCGAGACGGTTGCGGAGAACTTCAAGCGTAGCCGGCGGAACAAGCGCGCGCTCCGCCGCGAGGGACTGCGGACTGACGGAGGCCCCAAAGATGAGTGAGAGTGAGGACACCGAGAGCGTCGCAACGAGGCACAAGTACACGAACGACCTGCTGGCGGGGCTCGCGCTGCTTTCGAACGTGGTGCTGCTCGCGGGCGCGCCGGCGCTCGGCATCGACGTGCCGACGCTACTGTGGCAGACGTTCGGGCTGGCGGTCGCGCTGGCGGCGACGTGGGCGTTCGGCCGCGGCGCGCTGAAGGAGCTGCTGGGCTGGCTCCCCGGCAACGGTGGCGGAGGCGGTCAGTCGTGACGTTCCCGGTCGAGGCGATTCCAGACGGCCACCCGTTCGCGGGCCATCACCTCTACATCGGCGTGTGCATCATCACCGGGAGCATCCTCGTCGTGATGGACAACTTCCGGCACCGAGAGCCGCTGCTGGCGCTCGGCGGCGTGATGCTGATGTGGTTCGCGTTCGAGCGCATCTGGCCGTTCTACCACGCGACGGGCGCGGCGCTATCGTTCGTCGGGCTCGCGGTCGTCGTCGCCGGCGTCGCGTGGCCGGGCGGGATGTGGTCAGTCTACCCGCTTCGGATGCGAGCGGTGGCCCTCTTCGGAGCGGCAGTCAGCCTCGACGACCTCCTGAGCCACGCCTTCGGCATCTGGACGCCGCTGGACGGCGGCTGGCAGTTCGTGTGGCCGTATCTCCCCTGACCAAGAACCAGCGTTCCCGTACAGGCTGTACGTTTCTGCCTTCTTTTATTACCCTGCCACCCATGTACGAGAGCATGGGCGACGACCAGGTTGCTTGCTACTGTCGAGTCAGTACCGACGACCAGAGCCTCGACCGGCAACTGACCGCGACCCAAGAATACGCCGAGCGCGAGTTCGGCGCCGACCTCGCGGACCTCCGCATCTACCGCGACAAGTCCACCGGGACGAACACCGAGCGCTCCGGGTACCAAGAGATGCTTGCCGACGCAGAGGACGGCGAACTGCGCGCGGTCGTCGTGCATAGCGTCTCGCGCATCTGTCGGTCCATCTCCGACTTGGAGCGAACCGCTTCTCGCCTCGAAGAGCGTGGCGTCGCGCTACACATCGTCTCGGAAGGGCTCACCATCGAACCCGGGGAAGAGGACCCGTACCAGACGGCGCTGTTCCAGCTGCTCGGCGTCTTCGCAGAACTGGAAGCGAACATGGCCCAACAGCGGACCCGAGAAGGTATCGCGGCGCGGCAGGCAAACGAGGAGTACCACCACGGCCCCGCGCCGCTCGGCTTCGAGAAAGACGACGGCCGGCTCGTCGAGGCCGAGAACTACCACGACGTTGTGAGCGTGCTCGACATGGTGCAGAAAGACGAACTCTCGAAGCGGAAAGCGGCCGAACGACTGGACAGCTCGCGGCCGACGATTAATCGGGCGCTGGAGCGGACAGAACTCTACGGGCTATAAGGACGAAGTAGTCTTCTGTCTTTGAACGCTACTATTACCGCACTCGAATATCATTATGAGTGGAATATTAAGAACACTCACAAGTATTATAAATGCGTGTCACTCAAGACGGAAATATGCAAATTACTCTGGGAGGGGTTTGCTATGCGCCTGTTGACCACAATATGGACAATGAGGACCAGTGGCAATCCACTCTCTCCCCAGATGAAGCGAATGACATAGATCTACTACGGAAATATATCTCTGAAATCATCACTAAGGGCGATATTTCTGATGTGACAGTGGGGAATTTTAACGGAGACCCGGATCCTCAACGGTGGGCAGAAACGATTCGCACAGGCGATTTTGGAACGGAAAGGGACCAAATTGAATTCGCCTCAAAGAAACTTTTTCAGAAGCTAAACGATCTCATTCATCATTCTGCAAATCGAGGCGTCCTATTTGCTGTACAGGCAGAGGTATCCGGACCTGGAATAGCCTCTGATACCTCGCAAAAGATCGCATCTTTACTGAAACTAGATCTGAATGAAGAGGAGAGACTTCAAATCAGGGACGATGATGAGCACTCGATTGATACTGTTGATTTAGAAGATGTGCTCCCCGAACCCGATGAACTTCAAAAAGGCCTAATGCTTCCTATTCTACGGTCTAACCAGTTCCGGCTACCAGGAGACGTGAAATTCTACCAGAAGGACAACGTATCGGGATATTTCCATGATTTTATGGAATGCGATATTGACAAAGCTTCTCTTGAGCAAGCTAAAACCGTTTTTGAAGCTATTAACGAGATTAAGAAGGAACGAACTGGTGAATCTGCAGACGGTGACGACCTAACTACGCTGAAAAACATTGGCGATAGTTCAGACGACGGAATCGCGAGAATTGACGAGATTACAACGGCCGCCACGCAGATTGTTGGTGGTGCGGTTTCTGCAGAAGCGATAGCCACAAAACTTGAGGTTCAGTCTGTTGATGATTTAGCTATCGATACAAGAGAGCTGCCCAGCTATGTCAAATACAACATCGACGAAGATATTCAAGTGAAATTCCCCTCCTCGTCAGAAGAGCAGATTGAGAAGGAAGAACAAGAAGACCACGTTGAAGTGACGATTACCGGGGAGGATTTGGATATCGATGCCCTTGGCCGATAATGCTCTCAGATCTTGAGTCAGGTTTAACAGACTTATACGAAACGTGGACAGTTAACGAGGCCGGGACAGCAGTTACTTTTGCTGATCAGGATACGAATCCTAACAGCATTGATAGAATAATTGAACAAGTTTCCTCTCTTCGAGAGATTATCGAAGATCGCTCTTTAGCTATTACTGTTGAGGATCCTCATCAAGTTATACACTATCGTATTCTCTGGCAAAGCAACGGTTCTATCTCTTGTTCTGAAGAAGCAGATCAGGGAACAGCACCGGACGATATTTTTGTTGATGACGATTGTCAATCATCCGTGGAGAAGTTGAGAAATGATCGGGTATATACTAAGGAGGATATTCTGGAATGCGTCTCTCCTATAGCGGAGAAAGACGACTCCAGCGTGTCTTGGAAGTATACAATTCCCCAACAGTATGTAGCAGATGCTATCTCGGACGAGCTAGATTCTGACATGGATGTCTCGTTTAATATGAAATATGACAGTTTCTCCGACTCTGTAAACTCCATAAAATATGAGGAGGCCAGATCATTTTTCCTTCCAGATTCCTCGAAGCATCTATTCGTAACACTTGACGGACAAGATTGGTTCTTTGGGTCTTCTATCGGTCATTTCCCGCTTTCGGAACTGAAATCAGATAATTTTAATTCATTCAAAAATAAAGCATCAACTATTCACGATAGGCTAAATAAGGTAAGGAAGGAATGCGCAATTGACCGATTCGATGAGTTATATTTTCCTCCCACTTTGCTAGTTATTGATTCGTACTCAAATCAGGCGACTGCCGAAGATTTCAAAGATTCAGTGGCAGGCCTCCAAATGATTTCCTCAATAGTTGGCTTGTCAAATATCGTACGGTGGAAGAATGAGTCCTGGAATATCAGGCTAAACGGACGTAGAGTCATCGAGTCAGAAATATCACAGAGTGAAAACCACCGGGAAATTGTGAATAACAGCGAAGCTGGGGAGACGCCAGTGAAGTTCTCTCTAGATACCCTAAATCACTTTGTGAACCTATTTGATTGGGTTTACTCTGTCCGAACAACGGATCGAATAACGGTATTTAGGAACATCGCTACACTATATACGACTAGTGTCGATGGCCTAATTAAGAATATAGATGAGATATCAGATAGTACGAAATCGAATTTCCGTTTCTATGTTGAAGACAGCGTTGAGAGCTTTGTCGACGTGCAACAAGATATTAGCTCGTATATTTTTGAAATGCACCAAGAAGTGTCAGATTTGAGGCGTAATCTTGCAAACAATCTCAGTCAAGATCTATTTCGCGTTCTGGGGTTGGCTATCGTCTCTTGGGGCGCGATTCTCCTGAGAATTGAAGGTTTGACTACTGTTAGAACAGCCTTGACCATTTCGGTCATCCCACTATTAGTGTACTTAGTGCTGGCATTGCGAGGAGCTCGAAGTTTGGAACACCAATTTGATTCAATCCAAGAGACTAAAGAAAATTATTTTGAGATGTACGAACACCAAGTGGACTCAAGGACAATGGATAAGTTACGAAGCGGAGACAATACCAAACGCCTCGAATCACAATTCCGCACTGATTTGAGGCTATATTACGCGATATTCACGATCCTCGTACTCATATGTATTTATGTAATTATAGATATGTCTGTTGCCGGCCCTCTATCAGAGCTAATTGGGAAGATTATCTCCTCTGGAGCGGAAGCTGCTAACGCTAGCTGATTAACTAACTTCAATACGATTCACAGATATCACGGATATTTGAGGCCGTGAATTTGGCGAATTTCTCCGAACCAAGGATTTCCCGAGCATAGTGAGCATGATAAGATTCACATTCCAGATTTCGTGCTTTTACCACTGAAAGAACATCCCGAAGAGACGCCATCGCGTCAGCGTCGTAGGCATCAGATAGCGGTTCGTTCCGTGGTCGAGTCCACAGCTCCCAGTTGAGCCCGTCAGTCAGCACAGCCACTGCGTGGAAGTCGAGATCTTTCTGGAGATAGTCACGGACATCTTCACGAGCATATTCGAGCTTATTCGGTGGCTTTGCCTCGCCAAAAAGACGGAGATCGTTTTCTTTGGCGACTGAGACAGGTATCGAAGTCAGGCAGAAGTCAGGGATGCCGCGTCCGTGATTCCATCTGGGAGCGTACTGAATCGGACGCGGTAGAACTGAATGGCCAAGCGTCCGCAGAACAGGGAATATCAGATAATCCTCGATGAACCGTTCTGGCTCTTGGCTGAGTTTCGCGCCTTTCAGAAACTTTCCATCAGTAGTAATCGCTTCCAAGTGTGAAGTACAGCTTCTCGAACCAATCTCGTCCACGAACGCTTCTACGTCATTGAGGAGGCGTCGAGCGAGATCTGAGTGGTCGTTCAGAGTGGTTCGCTCCGTCATCTATCCGGCGCAACAGGTCGAGAGAGTATGAATCCTCCCGTGTTGAACAGTAGATTAGAGCACTCGGCCCGGCCGCGGTCTCGGCTGATGTCGTGCGTCAATCTCTCCTTCCAGATACAGCCGTCCCCACGTCGTCAGCTCGTACATCTCGCTGTGGATCGGCTCTATCAAGTCGGCATCCGCGAGCAGCTGGCAGCGCTCACGAATCCGATCCTCGGACGCGTCCATACTCAGCTTGCGCTCCAACACTCGCGGCGTCGTCCACGGCTCGTCGTCAACATACTCTAAGATTCGTTCGTCGAGCGAGCACATCCACTCGGCGGGCTTGCGCATCGTCATCGAAGCGGAGTTAGGAGCCGTTGACTTCCTCAGGCGACGCGCTTGGGGAGCCCGACGACTCGTCGATGTACGTCTCGGTCTCGGCGTTGTAGTCGCCTTCGAGGTAGGCTTCGCCCTCGTCGGTGATGATGTAGACGCCGTTGCCGAGATGCTGAAGGAGGCCGTGTTCCGCAAGCTTGCGGAGACGGCGCGAGATGTGCGATTTGGATACTTTCAGATATCCAGATTTCTTTAGCTCGGCGGGTGATCCCGACTCCTCTTGGTCGATGTATTCGAGAATTCGGTCGTCCCAGATTGTCATCCACGAACCCGACTGGCGCATCGTAAATGCATATCGGGCTTGATAACTCCTATTAGCCCGGAAAACTGCCCTAAAGTTATAGTTTGACTAATCGGGTTTGCCTAAGCCCGATAAGCCTCACCGTGACATTTATGCAATAGGCGTTGCTTGGGGGTAAATGCGAGACCGCTGGCTGGGTATGTGAGACTCTTGTTGGTCGTAGAAGGCCGGGACGCGTTGCAGCGCGTCCCGAGAACGCGGTCTTGTGATGAGCCAATGACCGCGAAACCCAACGCGGGGTCAATTCCCCGCACGACCAGAGACGCGTCGCTCCCTCAAGAATCCAGCGAGAACACGCCCTGCGAGAATTGCGGTGTCAGGGACGCCGAGGGCATGAATCCCGCTGGCCACTCGCTCTGCCGGCCGTGTGCGCGACAGTCGGAGACACTCGTCTGCGACGGTGGTCTCCGTAGTTCTCTCGCTGATCTCTCGGCGTTCCAGCGCGACGTGCTGTGGACGCTCGCCAAAGACGGCGCGAGCAAGGGGCTCGCCGTCAAGGACTCGCTGGAAGACTACTACGACGGAGAGGTCAACCACGGCCGCCTGTACCCGAACCTCGACGCGCTTGTCGACCACGGTCTCGTCGCCAAGAGCCAGCGCGACCGGCGCACGAACGAGTACCAGCTTACCGACGCCGGCCGCGAGACGCTCGCCGACCGCCTGCGCTGGCAGGACACCGAGGAGGTGCAGCCGTGACTCACCGCGCGAACGCTCGGGACGAGTGGCGAGCAGCTGCGCTCGCGTCGTCCAACAACTTCGTGACGGCCTCGACGGCGCTGGCGGTCGCTCGCGCTCGCTGCAACCACGCCGCCGCTGAAGGCGCGAGCTACGCATGAGCCGGCAGCCCGAGAACCTCACGCCCCGCGAGGCGTGGCAGCGGTACGTCGACCGGCGCCGGCCGGAAGCGACCGAACACTCGACGAAGAGCTACCACTACCGACTGAAGCAGTTCGTCGAGTGGTGCGAACGCCAGCAAATCGAGCGCGTCAGTGAGCTGACCGGCTGGACGTTCGAGAACTACGAGACCCACCGCGCCGGCGAGGACATCGCGCCGATTACGCTCCGGAACGAGATGAAGACGCTCCGGAAGTTCGTCGAGTACCTCGAACGCATCGAAGCCGTCGATGCCGACCTCAGCGACAAGGTCCACGTCCCGACAGTCGACCCCAGCGAGAAGAGCAGCAACGTCAAGCTCGCCAGCGAGGACGCCATCGCGCTGCTCGACTACTACCGCGAGCACCAGTTCGGCAGCCGCGACCACGCGCTCTTGGAAGTGCTGTGGACAGTCGGCTGCCGGCTCGGCGCGATTCGCGCGCTCGACGTCCGCGACTACCACCGCGACGAGCAGTTCCTCGAATTCCGGCACCGGCCGAACACGGGTACGCCGCTGAAGAAGAAACAGCAGGGCGAGCGCCCGGTCGCACTCTCGGACGAGACCGCGGCCGCCCTCGACGCCTACCTCGCCGGCGACGAGCGCTGGGATGTCAACGACGAGCACGGCCGTAAGCCACTGTTCGCCAGCCGACTCGGGCGTCCCACCGCGAACACCGTCCGGGTCTGGACGTACATGGGGACGCTGCCCTGCCTCTACGGCCCGTGTCCGCATGGCCGGGAGCGCGAGACCTGCGAGTACACCGAGCGCGGCCACGCATCGAAGTGTCCCAGCTCCCGAAGCCCCCACCAGATACGCACAGGCTCGATTACGTGGCAGCTCGACGCCGGCCTGCCGCCGGAAGTCGTCGCCACGCGTGTCAACGCGTCCGTAGAGACCATCGAACGCCACTACGACAAGGCGACGCCACGCGAGCGCATGGAGCGGCGCCGGCGTCGCTACGTCGACGACCTCGAACTCCAATCATGACGACCAAGACACCCGACAGTCGAGACTCCGCGAGAGACGAAATCAGCCCCTTCAGAGCCGAACAAAGGCTTACTCGGGCGGTCCCACTCCTTTCGCACCGACCGTCAGAACACTCCGGGAGTTGCAGGTGTGGAGCTTCGGAGATTCGACCCGACCACGCTCATTCCACGCTCACAACGTCGTAGACGCCGACCATCTCGGTCTCCTCTACGCGCGCGGTGAACTCCTCGCCTTCCTCGGGGGCGTGGTCGGCGACGAGCGTGACGGCTTCGATGGGGTCGCGCAGGAGGAACGACTTGATGCGTTCGGGCCACGATGGCGCGCCGCCCTTCCGGCAGACGAGCACGTACCGGGAGGCCGCCAGTTCGCGGAGGGCGGGCTGGAGGTCGTGGTCGTCGACGTCTTCGGGCGGGACGACGGCGAGCACTTGCGTGTGGAGCGTCTCGGGCACACGCGTCCGGAGGCGTTCGACGGGAATGAGTCTTGCTCGAACGCGGCGTTTTTCCGGCGGACGCCAGACCACCACGTATGGTCGGGTCGGTCCTGATTGCGGTCGTGGCGCTGGTGCTGTACGGCGCGTGGGCGGTCACCGCCGGCGTGGCGACGCGGAGCATGACGCCGGTGAACGCGGTGTTCGTCTCGTACGTGGCGGGCATCGCGGTCACCGGCGGGTACGTGCTCGTGGGGCGTCAGCCGGTGACGGGGTCGCGCGTGGACATCGCGTTCGCGGTGGCCTCGGGCGTCTGTCTGGCCGCGGGCACCATCGGCTTCTACGCGGCGCTCTCGCGGGGAAATATGGCGGTCGTCTCCGCCATCGTCGCGCTCTACTTCGTGATTCCGGCGGTCGTCGGCGTGCTCTACTTCGACGCGGCGCTGTCCGCGACGAACGTCGCGGGGCTCGCGCTGGCTGTCGTCGCGGTCGTTCTCGTGGCGTCCTGAACGCGCCTCGGCCAGTCGGAGCCACGCCTGCCGCCTCCCGACAGAGTCAGTCCGCGGGCTCGACGCCCGTCACCTCAAAGCGCGCGCCGGTGTCGCTGTGCGCGGCGTCGGTGGCGGTGACCTCCCAGCCGTGCGCCGACGCGATGGTCTCCACGATGGAGAGCCCGAGGCCGGTGCCGTCGCCGGTCGTGAACCCCATCTCGAAGAGGTTCTCGCGCACGTCCGCGGGGACGCCGGGGCCGTTGTCCTCGACGTAAAAGCCGTCGCCGTCGTCGAGGACGCCGACCCGGACGGTGACGTCGGGGCCGCCGTGTTCGACGCTGTTCCGGTAGAGGTTCTCGAGGAGCTGGACGACGCGGTCGGCGTCCGCGTCGAACGCGAGGTCGCCGTCCACGGCGTGAGTGGCGTGCTCGGCGGCGACTGACGCCCACGCCTGCTCGGCCAGCGACGACAGCGACACCCGCGAGCGCTCCCCGATGTCCGCGCCCTCCCGGGCGAGCAACAGCACGCTCTCGATGATCTGCGCCATGCGGTCCAGCGCCCGCGCCGCCGCGTCGAGGTGCTCGCTGGCGCGCCGGTCGCGCTCCAAGTCCACGCGGCCCGCGGCGACGTTCAAGGGGTTGCGGAGGTCGTGGCTGACGACGCTGGCGAACTGGCCGAGGCGCTCGTTCTGGCGCTGAATCTGGCGGCGCGCGTCCTCCTCGCTGGTCACGTCCGTGACGACGACCATCTGGCCGACGCGCGTCCGCCCGAACGTGAACGGCGTCGCCGACACCTGATAGAACCGCCGCTCGCCGTCCCGGTGGAGTTCGACGACGTCGCGGTCGCTGTCGAGCCGGGCGGCCACCGCCGGGACCGCGTCCGCGAGCGGGTCGCCGGTCGCGCCCGCCAGCCCGGGGAACAGTTCGCGGGCGCGCTCGTTGGCGTCCCGGACCACGCCCTCGTCGGTGAGGAAGACGACCGCGTCGCGGACGTCGCCGGCGAGCTGGACCGCCTGAAACTGGTCGAGGAACACGAACAGCACGCCCACCGCGAACGCCGAGACGCCCAGCGACTCGTAGCTGAGTTCGGGCAACACCGGCGAGGCCGCGCCGACCACGTCCGCTGCGACCGGCAGCCCCGTGACGGCGACGAGCGCGAGCAACGGGCGCGTGTCGTAGCCCGTCTGCCCGAGCAGCTCGAACAGCATGAAGTAGCCGACCGCGGCCAGCGCGTACGCCGTCCCCATCACCACCCAGTGGAGCGTGTAGTGGTCGACCGCGAGGTGCGGGAACGGCGCCGACACGCGCTGGACGCCGAAGTAGAAGCCGTGGACGGGATTCGTGACTTTCACCGCGACGACCGCGAGGAAGACGGCGACCGCGGCCCGCCGGACAAGCGGGTCGCGGTGGAACGCGCGCCCCGTGTACGCCGAGCAGAAGTACAGCCACGACCCGACGGTCGCCAGCCCGCAGACCAGCCCCGCGGTGTACGCGGCGACCTGCAGCGGCGCCGACGGCAGGACGAGGAACGCCGCCTGCGCGGCCGCCCAGCCGCCGCTGGTCACGAGCAGCGCGGTGAGCCCGCGGCGCGTGTCCGGGTCTTCGACGTGCCGGACGCGGGACAGCCCCGCGAGGCACGCGAGCGACGACGCGCCGAACACCGCGACGTAGCCGGCGAACAGCAGTCCTGTCATCGAGCGACTCCGGGTTGGCGGGGGTTCGAAGCGAGGCCCGATAGCTGTTCGGGAGGAGAGTAGTTTCACCCCGGTTTGCGAACCTTCATACGCGAGCGCGCGCTACGTTTCGTGGACAGAATGGCCCAGGCCGCAAACCAGGAACTCGTCGACAGGTTCGAGGAGTTCTACCGCCGGTACTACAGCGACGACGTCGCGGAGCTCGCCCGCAAGTACCCCCGCGAGACGAAGTCCCTGCACCTCGACTGGCGGGACCTCTACCAGATGGACCCCGACCTGGCCGACGACTACATCAACCACCCCGACGACCTCCGGGAGGCCGCCGAGGAGGCGCTGCGCCTCTACGACCTCCCCGTGGACGTCAGCCTCGGACAGGCCCACGTGCGCGTGTTCGGCCTCGACGAGCACACCGAGATTCGGGAGATTCGCGCCGAGCACCTCAACACGCTCGTCAGCGTGCAGGGGATGGTGCGGAAGGCGACGGACGTCCGCCCGAAGATACAGCGCGCGGTGTTCGTCTGCCAGCGCTGCGGCGCCGAGACCGAGATTCCGCAGGGCGACGCGGGCTTCCAAGAGCCCTACCAGTGCGAGTCCTGCGAGCGACAGGGGCCGTTCAAGCTCGACCCCGAGCGCTCGGAGTTCGTCGACTCCCAGAAGCTCCGGATTCAGGAGTCCCCCGAGGGGCTGGCGGGCGGCGAGACCCCCCAGAGCATCGACGTGCACGTCGCCGACGACATCACGGGCGAGGTGACGCCCGGCGACCACGTCACCGTCTCCGGCGTGCTCCGCCTCGACCAGAGCGAGGGGAGCAACGAGTCCCCGGTCTTCGACCTCTACATGGAGGGCACGTCGGTCGTCATCGAGGACGAGGAGTTCGAGGAGATGAACATCACCGAGGAGGACAAACAGGAAATCGTCGAGATCTCGAACCGCGAGAACATCTACGAGCAGATGGTGGACTCGATGGCGCCCTCGATCTACGGCCACCGGCAGGCCAAGCTCGCGATGATTCTCCAGTTGTTCTCCGGCGTCACCAAACACCTCCCCGACGAGTCCCGCATCCGCGGCGACCTCCACATGCTCCTCATCGGGGACCCCGGAACTGGCAAATCGCAGCTCATCTCGTACGTCCAGAACATCGCGCCGCGCTCCGTCTACACGTCCGGCAAGGGCTCTAGCTCTGCGGGGCTGACGGCGGCGGCGGTCCGCGACGACTTCGGGGACGGCCAGCAGTGGACGCTGGAGGCGGGCGCGCTCGTGCTCGCCGACCAAGGCGTCGCGGCGGTGGACGAACTCGACAAGATGGCCGCCGACGACCGGTCGGCGATGCACGAGGCGCTCGAACAGCAGAAGATTTCGATTTCGAAGGCGGGCATCAACGCCACGCTGAAGGCGCGCTGCTCGCTGCTGGGCGCGGCGAATCCGAAGTACGGGCGATTCGACCAGTACGAGCCCATCGGCGAGCAAATCGACCTCGAACCCGCCCTCATCTCGCGGTTCGACCTCATCTTCACGGTGACCGACGAGCCCGACCCCGAGGAGGACGCGAAGCTCGCCCAGCACATCCTCCAGACGAACTACGCGGGCGAACTCAACACCCAGCAGAACCAGCTCCCGAACGCCAACCACGGCGAGGAGGAGGTGAGCGCGGAGACCGACAACGTCGCGCCCGCCATCGAGGCGTCGCTGCTCCGGAAGTACATCGCGTACTCGCGGCGGAACTGCTACCCGACGATGACGGACGCGGCCCGCGACGCCATCGAGGAGTTCTACGTGGACCTGCGCGCGGAGGGGCAGGGCGAGGACGCACCCGTCCCGGTCACGGCGCGCCAACTGGAGGCGCTCGTGCGGCTCGCGGAGGCGTCCGCGCGCGTCCGGCTCTCCGACAAGGTCGAGCGGGAGGACGCCGACCGCGTCATCGAAATCGTGCGGTCGTGCCTGCAAGACATCGGCGTCGACCCCGAGACCGGGGAGTACGACGCCGACGTGGTCGAGACCGGGCGCTCGAAGACCCAGCGCGACCGCGTGAAGAACGTCAAGGCCATCATCAAGGAGATCGAGGACGAGTTCGACGAGGGCGCGCCCGTCGAGGAGGTGCTGGACCGCGCCGAGGAGGTCGGGATGGACGCCTCGAAGGCTGAACACGAGATCGAGAAGCTCAAGGAGAAGGGCGAGCTCTACCAGCCGAACAAGGACCACCTGCGGGCGATATAGATGGACCGAATCAGCGCGCTCCGGAACGTCGAGGACGCGCTCGCGGACTTCGAGGCCGGCGACGCCGCCCTCGGAGACGTGGAGGACCGCGTGCTCGGCGTGCTGCGGACGTACGCGACGGAGTTCGAGGACGGCGAGCTCTCGGCGTACCGGGCCACCGGTGACCCGCGCGTCGAGGGGACGGTCGTGGTCGCAGAGTCCAGCGACGAGGCCCGCGAGCGCGTCGCCGCGCGGGTCGACGCCGACCCCGAGTTCCGGGTCGAACCCGCGGATTGATTTCGCGCGTTCGAAAGTAATTTTAACACTCGCGGAGACGCTGAAGGCGTGCTGTTGGTGGCGACGTACTCGCAGGCCGCCCGGCAGAGCCTGCGCAACGTCTGTTCGACCCACGACGACTGCGTCGTCCGGCGGTTCGGGCGCGCGGCGCTGCTCGCGGAGACCGAGCTGGCGGCGTTCCACGCGCTCCGCCTGCGGGAGAAACACGGCGGCGACGTGCAGGTCGAGCGCACCGCGCCCCTGAACGAGTTCAGCGACGTGCCCGACGGCGTGCGGGACGCCGCGGCCGCCTACGAAGCCCGGGACGCGGCGAGCACGCCGTACGCGAAGTTCGCGGCGGGGACAGACCACCCCGCGCCGGAGTCGATGGCCGACGAACAGCTGTGAAGCTCTCCTTCCCGGGCGTAGAGCGACGCGGGCGAGCACTCGACGTGCGGGACGCCGAGGTACCCACAGAGTCCGTGGTGGCGGCCGTCCGCGACCCCGACGACGACAGCGTGGCGTGCGCTCGGCCGAGAGCGGTCCACGAGCGCGTCGGCTTCCTCCACCGCGAGGTGGCGGTCGCTCCCGTCGCGGCGGTCGCGGCGGCCGCGCGAACCCGCGGGGAGACGACCGAACACGACGTCGACCTCGGAGCGGCCGCGACGGAACTCGCCGCCGTGGACGTGCCGGACGTGGACCTTTCGGGGGCGCGCGAGCGCGTGGCGGAGACAGCCAGCGACGTGGACCGCCTCCGAGAGCGGGTCGCGCGGGCCAGCGGCCGCGTCGAAGCCCGCCGGGAGGCCGGTGCGGACGCTAGCGACGCGGAGGCCGAACTGCGGGAGGCAACCCGGAAGCTCGCGGAGCGCGAGACGGAGCACCACGCCGCGACGGAAGCGCTGGCGGCCGCGCGAGAGCGAGCGCGAGAGGCCCGGAACGCCCGCGAGCGGAAGCTGGCGCTCGCGGACCGCCGGGACAATCTGCGGCGGGCGGCGCGTCGCGCGCTCGCCGACCAGTACGCCGAGTCGTTCCGGCGGGCCATCGACGCGCTCCCGGTGCCGGGCGAGCCAGCTCACCCGCGGGCGTTCACCGGGCCGGACTGGGTCGCGGGAATGGCAGCTGCGCGGCTCGCTTCGCCGGGCGCGCCGCTGGTCGTCGGCTGCGGGTTCGAGCGCGCGACGCGGGCCGCGGCGGCGCTTGACGCGCCCGTGGTGCTGGTGGAAGTTTAAGCCCGAGAGCGCGGGCACTCCGGGGCATGGAGTTGGAGACAGCGGCCCACCGTCGGCGCGGCGTGACGCTGGTCGCCGCCCGCGTGACCAACGACGGCGAACACGCCCAGCGCGTCCGCGTCGCGGACCGGAGCGACGGCCGCGTGCTACCACCACGAGACGAGGGCGTCCCCGTGCCGGGCTGGGACGACGGCGGCTGGGAGGGCGTCGTCGCCGCGGGCGCGACGCGACCGCTGGGGTACGCGACGCGCGCGCCGCCGGCGGACCCGCCCGTCGAGGTGGCGTGGCGCGAGCGCGCGGCCGACGGCCAGCCGACCGCGGCGGCGACGCTGGCGGACCTCGGCGACCCGCGGCCGCCCGCCGACGCCGTCGCGCTGCCGACGACCGTGCTCCCCGAGCGAGTCCGGGCGTGGCTGGCGGAGGTCGACGAGCGCGCGAGCGACGGGACGGCGACGGACGAAGACCGGGAGCGCGTGGCGGCGCTAGCGGCGCGCGCGAGCCGACTCCGGGGTGACGTGGAGTGATTCTCGCGGTCTGCGGCGGGAAGGGCGGCGTCGGGAAAACGACGACCGCGCTGAACCTCGCCGCCGAACTCGACGCCGTGCTCGTGGACGCGGACCTCGGGATGGCGGACGTACCGGCGGGCCGCGGCCCCGACCTCCACGACGTGCTCGCGGGGCGCGCGACCGCCGTCGAGGCGGTCCGCGAGTCGGGAGCCGTCGCGGTACTGCCCTGCGGGCGGACGCTCGCGGGCGCTCGGGAGTGCGACCCGCGGCGGCTCGTGGACGCGCTGCGGGCTGTCGCCGAGGCGTACGGCGACGTGGTCGTGGACTGTCCGGCGGGCCTGCGCGCGGACGTGGGCCTCCCGCTGTTGGTCGCGGACGCCTGCGTGCTCGTGACGACGCCGGACAGGGCGGCGCTGGCGGACGCGCTCCGCGCGCGGTCGCTGGCGGTCGAACTTGACGCCGGGCTCGCGGCGGTCGCGTACAACCGCGCGAGCAGCGGGAGCGACGAGGTGGCGGCCGCGCTGGGCGCGCCCGTGGTCGCGGTTCCGAGCGAGGACGCGGTGGTGACGGCGATGGCTGCCGGGAAGCCGGTCGCGGCGGTCGAGGACGGAGCGGCGGCGGCGCGGTTCGCGGCGCTGGCAGAACGAGTGCGAGAGACGCGGTAGGGTTACTGCGCGAGGTCGTCGTACGTCGAGCGCAGCGTCACCGGTGTCACGTCGGCGACGGCGGCGGCGTCGGCCTGCGTGAGCGGTTCGCCGAGGTCACGGGCGGCCGTGTAGAGGCAGGCGGCGGCGACGCCGCTGGGGTTGCGCCCGGAGACGAGGTTCCGGGACTCGGCTTCCGCGACGTACTCGCGGGCGGCGCGCTCGACGGCCTGCGGGAGGTCCAGTTCGGTGGCGTACCGGGGCAGGTAGTCTCGGGGGTCGATGGGGCCGGTGGGGAGGCCGAGGTCGCGGTTCATCGCGTCGTAGGCCGCCGAGAGCTCGCCTTCGTCGGCGCGGGCGACCGCTTCGACTTCGCCGAGCGTCCGCGAGAGCGCGTTCGTCCGGCAAACCGCGTAGACGGCGGCGGCCGCGAACCCCTCGATGGAGCGCCCGCGCAGCAGGTCCTCGCTCTGTGCGGAGTCGAACAGCGCGCAGGCTTGGTCGCGGACGCTGCGCGGGAGGTCGAGCTTGCCGACGAGCCGGCGGATTTCGGTGAACCCGTACACTTGGTTGCGGTCGGCCTTCGAGGGGATAGACGCGCGCTTGTGCTGGCGGCGCATCCGCTTGAGGCGGCGGCGCTTGCGCCCCTTCACGCGGGTCGAGCGGCCGATTTCCGTGGAGAGGCCGCGGTCGTGGCGGGCGCGCGTCAGCGGCGCGCCGGTGCGCTCGGGGTTCGAGTCGTCGTCGGCGAAGCTGCGCCACTCGGGGCCGCGGTCGATGCGGTCCTCGGAGACGACGAGGCCGCAGTCGGTGCAGACGCGTTCGGTGGCTCGCTGGCGGACGACACCCTGACACTCGGGGCAGGTCACTGACTGACTCATCACACCTGAGGGTAGGGCCGGAAGCAGTATTTAAGCGTAGGCCGAGAGCCGGTAAATCGGCGCGCTCGGCGCCCGAGAGCGTACCGGTGACCGGTACGTTCGCGCGCCGCATCGGAAACGTTCGCCGACTGACCACTCGTAATTTTAAGTGTCGGGAGCGCGGATTGATTCCCATGGGACTGGCGGACATCGCGGAAGGCGTGACGGTGACGACGCGCCAGCGCGAGCGCGGGGTGGCGAGCGTCGACCGCACGACCGAATCGCTGTCGTCGCGGCTCGCGGCGGTCGAGGCCGACCTCCCCGTGGGGGCGGATGCGGCCGCGACGATGGCGGAAGCGTACGCGGGCGGCGCGAGCGTCGGCGACGCCGCCACCGAGGCGGGCGTGGCGCCGACGACGGCGGCGAAGACCCTCCACCGGCTCGGCTTCGAGGGACTGTCGCCGCTCTCGCCGCTCCAGCGCGAGATGGTTCAGGACTGGCTGGCCGCGGAGTGCTCGCGGGCGGACGCCCTCGAACTCACGGGCGCCAGCGAGCGCGAGTTCGCGCTCGCGGCGTTCGTGGCGACCCACGAGCCGGTCGAGGCGGCCGCGGCAGCCGTCGAGAGCGCGCTCTCGAACGCCGGGGACGCGATGGTGGAGAAGCGGGACGCGATGGCGGCGACGCTCCCGGACGCCTGATCAGGAGAGCGTCTGGCGGGCGGTGTCGAGCAGCGAGTCGGCCTCGATTTCCACGGCGAGTTCGGTGTCGAACAGCGCCTCCGCGAGCGCCGCGACGCTGGCGGTGAACGCGCTGTCGCCGGCGAGCGCGGCCGGCTCACCGGGAATCCCGGTGTCGGCGTGCTCGGGAATCGCGTGGTCGGCGTCCGGGGGCGCGTCCGCGACCCGGTTGGCGACCGCGAGGTCGAACCCCGACCCGACGTCGGCGAGGCGGCCGCGGGCGCGCTGGAGGCTGTCGACGCCCCGGTCGCCCGGCGGCGCGACGGCGGCGACGCGGTCCGCGCTCGTGACGGCGGCGACGGCCTGATTCGCGGCGACCGGCGGCGCGTCCACGAGCACGTAGTCGTGCGTTTCCGCGAGGGCCGCGAGCCGCGATTCGAGGCGCTCGGCAGCGCTGGGCGCTTTCGCCTCCGCGATGCGCGCGAACGGCGCGAACGCCGGGTACGCGGCGACCTCGCCGGGCGCGTCGGGCGCGAGGCCGTGGCGGGCCGCGGCGGGGTCCGCCTCCGGGTCGACGAGCAGCGAGGTGGCGTCGGTGTCGATGCGGCCGTCGACGTACTGCGCGAGGCCCTGCGTGGCGAACGCGGCGTCGAAGACGCCGACGCTGGCGCCGTCGCGCGCGAGCGCGGCGGCGGTCTCGACGGCGATGCGGGTGGTGCCGGCGCCGCCGGCGACGCCGACGAGCGCGGCAGTTCGTGGCTGCATGCCAGTAGTTTCCCCGACCACTGGCACTAAAATTTGTGTCTTCTCGGGCTACGATTCGCCGGCGGCGTCGGCGATGTCGTCGGCGATGTCGTCGAGTTCGGCGTCCGCGAGGTCGGGGCGCTCGCCCGCGACGGCGTGAATCGGCCGCCCGCCGTCGTCGTCGAACCGCGGGATGATGTGGCCGTGGACGTGCGGGACCTCTTGGCCGGCGGCCGCGCCGTTGTTGAACGCGACGTTGCTGCCGTCGGCGCCGACGGCGTCCTCCACGATGGGCGTGAGGTAGTGCAGCGCCGCGAACACCATCTCGCCCGGCTCGGGCGGGAGCTCGCCGAGCGTCTCGTGGTGGTCCTTGGGGATGACGAGCGTGTGCCCGGGCGCCAGCGGGTTCGCGTCGAGGAACGCGAGCACGTCGGCGTCCTCGTAGACGACGCGCGCGGGAATCTCTCCGTCCACAATCTGGCAGAAGATGCAGTCGTCGGCCATGTGCGGCCCAACGACCGCCGTGACTAAAAGCCTACTCGCGCGCCGTCACCGGCCGTCGACGCGCTCGCCGAACGCGTCCCGGTCGACGACGCGGAACGTGAGGTCGCCAGTGGCGACGGACGCGCCGTCGCCGCGTTCCGCGCGGCAGGCGAACGAGAGGTCGGGGCGGTCGACGCCGACGAGCGTCGCGGACGCGTCCACGGACTCCCCGACGCCGACGGGCGCGAGGTGGGAGACGGAGGCGCTGCGGGCGACGGCGTGCGTGCCCTCGGGGAGGCGGTTGCGGAGCGCCGCGCGGACGGCGGCCTCGAACTGCGCGAGCACGTGGGGCGTGCCGAGCACGCGGGCCGCCGCGTCCGAGGCGGTACCGGCGTCGTCCCGCGCACCGACCGCGACGGTGGCGTCGGCGGCGTCGAGCGTGAACGTGGTTTCGCCGCGAACCGTCGCGCCGGCGTCGGCGAGCGCTTCGAAAGCGTCTGGCATGCGCGGGGAGACGACGCAGGAGGTGTTAGTCTTGACGGCGGGGCCGTCGAGTCACTCGGCTGTCCGGGGCGCGGGAGGGGCGGTCACTCCGTGAGCGGGAGGAAGATACCGAACACGAACGGGCACACGAGGATGCCGAGCACGCCCACAACTTCCGCGTCGAAGAACAGCGAGTGTTCCCAGCCGGGCAGCGAGCCGCCGAGCGCGAGGCCGAGCGCCCCGATGGCGAACAGCACGAAGCTCGCCAGCGTCGAGCGCTTCGCCAGCGACGGGTAGTCGAGGTTGCCGTAACGTCCCATGCCGAGAGAACTGGCGCCGTCGCTACTAAGCCTTCCGTCTCGAACAGAAAGGCTATGAGCGACTACTGGCTACCGCCGGTATGCTCAACAACGCCGCGGAACTGTTCGACGCCGTCGTGACGCTCGTGTACGCCGTCCTCGGCGCGGGCTTCGTGGGCGCGGGCGTGTTCACGGAACTGCGCAGCGCCGCCACGCTCGGCGGCGGCGAGACCGTGCTCGGCGCGTGGCTGGCGGTCATCGGCGTCGTCGCCATCGCCGCGGGCACGATGCTGTTCACGGACAAGGTGCGGGCGCGCATCGGCGGCGCGTAACCGAGAGCGGACTGTACAACCGATTACCCTTTTAGGTGCGAGCGAGACGGGTACGCCATGAGCCGATTCGCCGACGTCCCCGACCAGTACGACCCCGACGACGTCGAGGACCGGGTGTTCGACTACTGGGACGACGTCGACGCCTACGAGCAGACGAAACGGCACCGGGCGGACGGCGAGGACTTCTTCTTCGTGGACGGCCCGCCGTACACGTCCGGCGCCGCGCACATGGGGACGACGTGGAACAAGACGCTGAAGGACGCCTACATCCGCTACCACCGGATGCAGGGTTACGACGTGACCGACCGCCCGGGCTACGACATGCACGGGCTCCCCATCGAGACGAAAGTCGAGGAGGAACTCGGCTTCGAGTCGAAGAAGGACATCGAGGAGTACGGCGAGCAGGAGTTCATCGAGGCCTGCAAGGAGTTCGCCGATCGGAATCTGGAGGGGCTGCAGTCGGACTTCCAGAGCTTCGGCGTCTGGATGGACTGGGACAACCCCTACAAGACCGTCGACCCGTCGTACATGGAGGCGGCGTGGTGGGCGTTCGACCGGGTCCACGAGCGCGACCTCGTCGAGCGCGGCAAGCGCTCCATCAGCCAGTGTCCCCGGTGTGAGACCGCCATCGCGAACAACGAGGTCGAGTACGACGACGTCACCGACCCGTCCATCTACGTGGCGTTCGACCTCGACGACCGCGAGGGGTCGCTGGTCGTGTGGACGACGACGCCGTGGACGATTCCCGCCAACGAGTACGTCGCCATCGACGAGGACCTCACGTACCAGAAGGTGCGCGCGACGAAAGAGGGTGCGGAGGACGTGCTGTACGTCGCCGAGGAGTGCGTCAAGGACGTGCTGACGGCGGGCCGCTACGACGACTACGAAATCGAGGAGACGTTCCCCGGCAGCCACATGCTCGGCTGGTCGTACACGCCGCCGCTGACCGACGAGGTTCCCGAAAACCCCGTGGACGCCGACGGCACGCACGAGGTCTACCACGGCGAGTGGGTGGAGGCCGACCGCACGGGCCTCGTCCACTCCGCGCCCGGGCACGGCGAGGAGGACTTCGAGCGTGGCGAGGAACTCGGCCTGCCGGTGTTCTGTCCGGTCGGCGAGGACGGCGTCTACACCGCGGAGGCCGGCAAGTACGAGGGCGAGTTCGTGCGCGACGCCAACGACGACATCATCGACGACCTCTCGGGGAAGGGCGCGCTGCTCGCCGAGGAGCAGGTCACACACTCCTACGGGCACTGCTGGCGCTGCGACACGGGCATCATCCAGATCGTCACCGACCAGTGGTTCATCACCATCACCGACGTCAAAGACGAACTACTGGAGAACATGAACGACTCGGAGTGGCACCCGCAGTGGGCGCGGGACAACCGCTTCCGCGACTTCGTGGAGGACGCGCCCGACTGGAACGTCAGCCGGCAGCGCTACTGGGGCATCCCGGTACCCATCTGGACGCCCGAGGACTGGGACGGCGACATCGAGGACGTGCTCGTCGTCGGCACCCGCGAGGAGCTCGCGGAGCTCGCCGACCGAGACGTCGACCCCGAGACCGTGGACCTCCACAAGGACACCGTCGACGACCTCACCATCACGCAGGACGGCACGACGTACACGCGCGTCCCGGACGTCTTCGACGTGTGGCTAGACTCCTCGGTGGCGTCGTGGGGCACCCTGAACTACCCCGAGGAACAGGACGACTTCGAGGACCTGTGGCCGGCGGACCTCATCATGGAGGCCCACGACCAGACCCGCGGCTGGTTCTGGTCCCAACTCGGCATGGGGACCGCCGCGATGGGCGAGTCCCCCTACGACGAGGTGCTCATGCACGGGTACGCGAACATGCCCGACGGCCGCGGGATGTCCAAGTCGAAGGGCATCACCATCGAGCCCAACGAGGTCATCGAGGAGTACGGCGCGGACCCGATGCGGCTGTTCCTGCTGTCGGTGAGCCCGCAGGGCCAAGACATGCGGTTCTCGTGGGAGGAGACCGAGAACATGCAGCGGGACCTCAACATCCTCTGGAACGTGTTCCGGTTCCCGCGGCCGTACATGGCGATGGACGACTTCGACGCGAACGTCCCCGCGGCGTTCGGCGGCGAGGGCGACGGCGTGAGCGTCGCGGACGCCGACCTCGAAACCATCGACGAGTGGCTGCTGTCGACGCTCCAGCGCGTCAAGGCCGACGCCACCGACCACTGGGAGGCCTTCGAGCAGCACAAGGCCCTCGACGAGATTCTGGAGTTCGTCACGGGCGACCTCTCCCGGTACTACGTGCAGGTCGTCCGCGAGCGCATGTGGGAGGAGGGCGACTCCGCGTCGAAGACCGCGGCGTACGCCACCCTCCAGAAGGCGCTGCTGGAAGTGACCGCGCTGCTGGCGCCGTACGCGCCGCTCGTGACCGACGAACTCTACCAGCATCTCACCGACGGCGACGCCTACGACACCGTCCACATGTGCGACTGGCCGGAGGTCGAGGAGCGCTACCGCCAGCCCGCGCTCGAAGACGACGTGGCGGCGCTCCGGAACATCGAGGAGGCGGGCAGTCACGCCCGCCAGCAGGCCGGCCGGAAGCTCCGCTGGCCCGTCACGCGCGTCGTCGTGGACGCCGACGACGACCGCGTGGCGAGCGCGGTCCGCGAGCACCCCGACCTGCTCTGCGACCGCCTGAACGCGCGCCGCGTCGAGGTCGTCGACGAAGGCGAGAGCTGGGGCGAACTCGCGTTCAGCGCGCGCGCCGACATGAGCGTGCTCGGCCCCGCGTTCGGCGACGACGCCGGCGCGGTCATGCAGGCGCTCAACGACGCGCACGTCGAGTCGGCGGACCTCGACGCGCTCGCCGAGCAGGTCAGCGAGGAACTCGGCCGCGAGGTCGAACTCACCCCGGAGATGGTGGAGTTCGTGGAGGAAGCGCCCGAGCACGTCGCGGGCGCTGACTTCGAGGGCGTCTCCGGGGGCTCGTCGGACGAGCAGAGCGAGTCGTCCGGCGGCACCGTCTACGTGGACACCGAACTCGACGAGGACGTCGAAAGCGAGGGGTACGCCCGCGAGGTCATCCGGCGCGTCCAAGAGATGCGCAAGGACCTCGACCTCGACATGGACGCCGAGATTCGTCTCGACGTGGTGGTGTTCGACGACCGCGTCGCGCAACTGGTCGCCGAGCACGAGGCCCTCATCGCCGAGGAGACCCGCGCCCGCGAACTCGGCGAGGTCGAGGACGGCTACCGCGAGGAGTGGGACGTCGAAGGCACGAAGCTCGCGCTCGAAATCGAGGAGCTGTAGCGGTCAGCCGCGGACCGGCACGTCGCCGAGACGCACCGTCCGCGTCGTTTCTTCGCCGCCGTCGGCGTGGCGGACGCCAGTCACGTCCAGCGTCGCCGGCGTCTCGCCGGCTGGCAGCGGCCACGCGCCCGTGAACGTCCGTGACTCCCCCGGCGGGACGCGTCCCGAGGAGTGTCCGCCGTCGACGCGCGAGCCGCCGCCGGTCGTGACGGCGCCGAGTTCGAGCGTGTACGGGTCGTCGGTCGTGTTCGCCACGGTGACGGTGGCCTCGAAGCGCCACGCGTCGTCGGCGACCTGCACGAACGCGTCGGCGAGCGTGTCCGCGGGTGCGGTCGCCGGCAGCAGCTCCTCGCCGATGCCCGTCCCGGACGCGGTCGTCGTCGCCGGCGTCTCCGTTCCGCCGTCGCCGCCGCCGAGCCGGGAGGACAGCAGTCCCAAGAACGTCGTGGCTTCGACGGCGATGGGGATGCCGATGCCGAGCCCGACGAGCGCGCGAATCAGCCACCGGCGGCTCACGTCCTCGTCGTCGCCGTCCGCCGTCATCGGTCGCCCCGTCGTGGAAGTGGTGTCGTCATCGGTGAGCGAGCGCGGTCAGACCGGAATCGGTGACGCGCCCGGCTGCAGCAGGCCGTCGGCGACCATGCTCCACAGCGGGAGGCCGTACGCGATGACGACGAGGAGGACGGCGATGCCCGTCCACAGCCAGAGGTTGTCGAGGACGCGCGGGCTGTCGTCGGGGCCGGAGAGCGGCTCGGGGATGTGGCCGTTGACCGACAGCTGAGCGACGTTCGCCCGGGACAGCCACGTGCCGAGCATGACCAGCAGGAACATGCCGAGGGCGACGACCAGCAGCGTCGCGCCCGCGGCAATCTGGAACTGGATCTCGGCGATGGACCCGAACACGGGGTCGAAGGCGGCGGCGCCCGTGTCCCGGAACAGCGGCTCGGCGGTGCGGCGCGGCAGCCCCGCGAGCCCGCCGCGGTGCATCGCGTTCGACATCAGCGTCATGCCGACGAACCAGACGTACGGCTGGACGGACGCGATGCGGCGGTGCCGGAGCCGCTTCCCCGTGAGCTGGGGGACCAGCCAGTAGCTGACCGCCATCGCGGTGAGCGCGAACGCGGTGCCGACGGTGAGGTGGAAGTGGCCGGGCACCCAGAGGGGGTTGTGGATGAGGTAGTTGATGTTCATGCCGGCGTTAATCATCCCGGAGAACCCGCCGGCGGCGAACATCAGGCCGGCGAGCGCGCAGCCGGCGAACGCGGGTTCGCCCCACGGGAGCGCGCGCAGCCAGCTCAGGTAGCCGTCGCCGCCGCGCTGTCGCGCCCCGTGTTCGAGCGACGCGACCACGGTGAACGCGGTCAAAAGCGACGGCAACAGCAGCATCATCGTGTTGGTCATCGCGATGAACTTGAAGCCGTCCGCGATGCCGGGGTCGAGGTACTGGTGGTGGAAGCCCACCGGCGTCGACAGCAACACGAACAGCACGAACACGACGCGCGCGAGCGGGTCGCTGAACAGCCGGCCGCCCGCGAACTTCGGCAGCAGCGTGTACCACGCGAGGTAGCCGGGCAGCAGCCAGAAGTAGACGACCGGGTGGCCGAAGTACCAGAACAGCGACCGCGTCAGCAGCGGGTCGACGTGCCCGATCCAGCCCAGCGACCACGGAATCAGGAACACGACGACCTCGACGGCCACCCCGATGGAGGAGAGATACCACATGATGAACGTGGTGAGCACCATGAACGTCTGCAGCGGGATGCGGGCGTCGGGGTTGTCGGCGCGCCACTCGCGGTACGTGAGGAAGTAGACGGCGCCGAGAATCCACGAGCCGACGACCAGCAGCGCGGCGCCGACGTAGAACGCGGGGTGGGCTTTCAGCGGCGCGTAGAACGTGTAGAGGACGTCCGCGGACTCGAAGGGGAGGCCGGGCGCGAACCCGTTGAGGATGGCGACCGCCGCGAGGACGGTGCCGACGAGCATCGACACGAAGCCGACGCGCGCGAGCCGCGCGCTGGCCAGCGGGCGGTCGAGGCTGCTCGTGGTCGCCCACACGAACAGCCCGCAGATGAAGAACGTCGTGAACACGAGCGCGAGCAGAACGCCGTGGCCCGTGAGCACGGTGTAGTATTCGGTGGCGTTGATGGGGAGCAGCGACCGGAAGTGGCCGGTGCGGTACAGCGCCTGCAGGAGGCCGAACGCGCCGCCGAGGGCGAGCGCGAGGAACGCGACGCCGAAGTGCCAGCGGACGAGCTTCGCGGCCTTCGGGTAGTCGTCGACGTACGTCACGCGTCAGTCACCTCCGAGGCGTTGAACTGGTCCCGCGGCACCACTTCGACGGTGCCCTCCATGTCGTGGTGGGCGGCACCGCAGTATTCGTGGCAGGCGAGCCGGTACGTCGCGGGGTCGTCGAACGAGACGGTGAGCTCCGAGACCTGCCCCGGGATGACCATCGTGTTGACGTTCGTCCCGACGAGGTTGAAGCCGTGCGTCACGTCGGCGCTGGCGACGTGGAAGGTGACGTTCGAGCCGGCGGGCACCGTGATGGGGCTGCCGGAGCCGGGCGCGAACGAGAACTGCCGGGCGAGCACGTAGACGTCGTACTCGCCGTCGCCGGTGCGGTAGACGCCGGGGTCGTTGAAGTTCGGGGAGGTCGTGGGTTCGGTTGCGTCGACTGTGCCGCCGGAGTCGTCGACCATCGCGACGCCCGCGCCGACAGCACCGTAGACGATGGTGCCGACGAACGCGACGATGAGGACGAGGGCCGCGACGAGCCAAGCTCTCTCGAATCTGTGTATCTCCATCGTATCACCCGATAATCGTCGGTCCGTTCCCGAGGAACTCCACGAAGTACATGAACACCCACATGCCGACGAGTATCAGGAAGTAGACGGCGACCAGCGCCGCCGTGCCGACGGGGTCGTACTCGTCGTGGTCGAGCTCCCGGACTGGTCGTTCGAGCGGTGCCTCCTGTCCGCCGGCGTCGCTGCTCGCGGGCTGGCCCCCGCGGTAGACGCCCAGCAGGATGGGGAAGAGCATCGCGCCGGCGACGACCGCGGTGAACGCGTACCCGAGCAGGGGGTTGAACGGGCTGGTCGTGCCGCCGGTCGACGTGCCGCCGCCACCGCCCCCACCGCCACCGGGGGCGGGACCGACGACGATAGCGCCTTTCATCCCCACCGACAGGTGCGGATTACAGTAGTATTTGTAGACGCCGCGGGTCTCGAACGTGGACTGTAGCGTGAAGCCCTCGTTCTCGATAGTCTCGTGGCCCTGCCAGCTCGCTCCGTCCGGCTGCTCCTCGACAACGACGTTGTGCGTGTTCGACGCCCACTCGAACACCACCGTCGTCCCCGGCGACACCCGGACGGCTGGCGGGTCGAACGCGAACGTCCCGCCGTTCCCGTCCGCGCCGACCGTCACCGTCACTTCGTCCTCGCCGGTTCGGTCGACTGTCGTGCCGTCGTAGTTCCCGGTGGCGCCGCCGCGGCTGTCGGACGTGAACCATCCGCCGTACTCGGCGGGAACCGGCTCCGGCTGGCTCCCACCGCCGCCGCTGCCGCCGCCGACGACGATGGCTCCCTTCATCCCCATCGTCAGGTGCGGATTACAGTAGTACGTGTAGACGCCCTCGACGTCGAACGTCGTCTCGAAGGAGAACCCCTCGTTCTCGATGGTCTCGTGGCCCTGCCAGCTCGCGCCGTCCGGCTGCTCCTCGACAACGACGTTGTGCGTGTTCGACGCCCACTCGAACACCACTGTCGTCCCCGGCGATACACGAACTGCCGGCGGGCCGAACGCGAACGTCCCTCCGTTCCCGTCCGCACCGACCGTCACCGTCACCTCGTCCTCGCCCGTCCGGTCGGTGACGGTCCCGTCGTAGTTCCCGGTGGCGCCGCCGCGACCGTCCGACGTGAACCACCCGCCGAAGTCCGTCTGGGCGGCGACCGGCTGCGTGGCTGCGACGCCGGCGGCCGCGGCGGCGGTCCCGGCGGCCGCGCGGAGGACGCCGCGGCGCGAGACGACCGGGGCGTCGGTCCGACTCATCGACGACACCTCCGTGCGGACGGCGGCGCTGACCGCCGACCTGTGCTCTTCCGAGAGACGCGGCGATAGTAGCTATCGCACGTGTGTGCGTCGTTCGTGTCCATACACTGTCACAGCCACGGATTGCACGGATTCTGTTTAAAAAAGCTCGGTCGTTCCAAGTGTCTGGGAGACGGTCACAGCGTTTACACTAACCAACCCGAACTACCGCGCATGAACGTCCGTCCACGACACCTCGCGGCGGGCACGCTGCTGCTCGCGCTCGTCCCGGTGGCCCTGTACGCGGTCGGGGCGTCCACCGTCGCGGCCATCGCACTCGTGAACGTCGTGCTCGTCGCCGGCTGCCTGTACTACATGTTCGGTCCCAGCGAGAACGAGCACGCGCACGCGAGCGGGTAGCGGCGACGCATGACTTGGGCGACGCCGGCACCGCTCGCCGCCGCCAGCACCGTCGCGCCCGACGCCGGCGTAGCGGCGCTCTTCGTCGTGGGGCTGTTCGGCGGCGCGCACTGCCTCGGCATGTGCGGCCCGCTGGTCACGATGTACGGCGAGCACGTCGCCAGCGGCGCCCGCGGCCCGTCGACGCGCGCGCTCCGCCAGCACGCGCTGTTCAACGTCGGCCGCACCGCGAGCTACGCCGCGGTCGGCGCCGTCGCGGGCGCGGTCGGCGGCGCGGTCGTCGACGCGGGCGGACTGCTGGCGGCCGGCGACGCCGTCCGCGGCGTCGTCGGCGTCGCCGCCGGGCTCGTCATCCTCGCGGCGGGCGTCGGCTACGTGTCCGGCGGCAGCGGCCCGCACGCCGCGCGGTCGCTCCCGCTGGTCGGTCGCGCGTTCGCCGCCGTGACCGGGCGCCTGCACGACCGCGTCGGCGACTGGGCGAGCGGCCCGCGAATCGCCGCGCTCGGCGCGATACACGGCGTGTTGCCGTGTCCGCTGCTCTACCCCGCGTACCTGTACGCGCTCGCCGCGGGGTCGCCGGCGCGCGGCGCGCTCGCGCTCGCCGCGCTCGGCCTCGGGACGTTCCCGACGCTGTTCGCGTACGGCACCGTCCTCGACTCCGTAGACATCGGGCTGCGGCGGCGACTCCACCGCGCGCTCGGCGTCGCGTTCCTCGTCGCGGGCACCGTCCCGCTGGCGAACGGCCTGCGCGCGCTGGGCTACCGCGTGCCGAGCCTGCCGCTACCGATGCCGCCGCTACCCGGGTGACCGACCGTGACCTGCACGCTCTGTGACCTCCCGACGCCGGACCCGCCCGTCACCGACAGCGGCGTCGACGGGACGTACTGCTGTCGGGGCTGTCTGGAGGTCGCGCGCACGCTCGACGAACCGGCGGCCGCCGACCCCGAGCGCGCCGCCGACGCCGTCGCCACCGGCGACGACCCCGCGGACACCGACGGCGAGACGGCGTTCCTCGCCGTGTCCGGGATGCACTGCGCGACCTGCGAGGCGTTCGTGGAGTCGCGGGCGACCGACCACGACGGCGTCCGCGCCGCGGCCGCCAGCTACCCCACGGAGACGGTGAAGCTCACCTACGACCCGGACGTCGTCGACCGCAAGGACCTCCCCGGCCTCGTCGAGGGGTACGGGTACACCGCGACCGAGCGCGACGCCGCGGGCGACGACAGCGACGAGGACGTCGGCCGGCTGCTCGTCGGGGGGTTCTTCGGGATGCTGGTGATGCTGTGGTACGTCCTCTTCCTCTACCCGGTGTACCTCGGCGCCTCGCCGGACGCCCTGTTCGTGGACCTCACCGGGACGGCCGGCGGGTACCTCTTCGGGAACGTCTGGCTGGCGGCGACGGTCGTCCTCGGGTACACCGGCTACCCGCTGTTCCGGGGCGCGTACGTCAGCCTTCGCGCCGGCCACCCGAACATGGACTTGCTCGTCGCGGTCGCCGCCGGCGCGGCGTACGCGTACAGCACGCTGGTCGCGGTCACCGGCGGCACGGATGTCTACTTCGACGTCGCGGTCGTGGTCGTGCTCGCGGTGACGGTCGGCGACTACTACGAGGGCCGCGTGAAGCGCGCGGCGACCGGGCGGCTCGCCGACCTCGCCGCCGACCGCGTCGAGAACGCCACGCTGCGCACGGCCGACGGCACCGCCGTGGTCCCGGTCGACGAACTCGACCCGGGCGACGAAGTGGTCGTCACGCCGGGCGAGCGCGTCCCCGTCGACGGCCCCGTCGTGGAGGGGTCGGCGGTCGTCGACGAGTCCCTTGTTACCGGGGAGTCCCGGCCCGTTCGCCGGTCGACGGGTGACGACGCGGTCGGCGGCGCCGTGCTACAGGACGGCCGGCTGGTCGTGCGCGTCGAGGACGACCCCGAGAGCACGCTCGACCGCGTGGTGCGGTCGCTATGGGACGTCCAGAGCGCGCGCCCGGGCGTCCAGCGGCTCGCGGACCGCGTCGCGGCCGTCTTCGTCCCGCTCGTGGTCGTGCTCTCGGTCGCGGCGACCGGCTGGCACGCCCTCGCGGGCGCGTCCGTCGAGGGAGCGCTGCTCGTGGGGCTGTCGGTGCTCGTGGTGTCGTGTCCGTGCGCGCTCGGGCTCGCAACCCCGCTGGCGGTCGCTCGCGGCGTCCGCGAGGCGCTCGACGAGGGCGTCGTCGTGACGGACGCCTCGGCGTTCGAGGCGGCGCCCGACGCCGACGTCGTCGCGTTCGACAAGACCGGGACGCTCACCACCGGCGAGATGCGCGTCCGCGAGTGGACCGGCGACGACCGCGCGCCCGCGCTCGCTGCGGCGGTCGAGCGGTACGCGGACCACCCGGTCGCCGACGCCGTCACGGCGTTCGCCGACCCGGCGGACGTGACCGTCGCGGAGTTCGAGCGCGCGCCCGGGAAGGGCGTGACCGCGCGGGTCGACGACGACGGTACCGACCGCACCGTGCTCGCCGGGCGGACCGCGCTGTTCGAGGCGCGCGGGTGGTCGATTCCCGCGGAGTTCGCGTCACGAGCCGAGGCCGCCCGCGAGCGCGGCGACGTGCCCGTGCTCGTCGGCTGGGACGGCAGCGTCGCGGGCGTGCTCGTGGCCGGCGACGACCCGCGGCCGGAGTGGCGCAGCGCCGTCGCCGACCTCGCCGCCGACCGGCGCGTGGTCGTCCTCACGGGCGACGACGCCGCGGCCGCCGAGCGGTTCCGCGACCACCCCGGTGTAGACGACGTGTTCGCGGGCGTCCCGCCGGAGGGGAAGACGGCGGTCGTGCGGCGGCTCGCCGACGACGAGACGGTGGCGATGGTCGGCGACGGCGTCAACGACGCGCCCGCGCTCGCCGCCGCGGACATCGGCGTCGCGCTCGACCACACCGCCTTGGCCGCCGACGCCGCCGACGCCGTGGTCACCGGCGACGACCTCGACGCGGTACCGGACGTGTTCGACCTCACGGCCGCGACGAACCGCCGCATCCGCCAGAACCTCGCGTGGGCGTTCTGCTACAACGCCGTCGCCGTCCCGCTGGCGGTCGCCGGCGTCCTCAACCCCCTGTTCGCGGCGACCGCGATGGCGGCCAGCAGCCTGCTCGTCGTCGCCAACTCGACGCGGCGGCTCCTCGACGACGCGGACGGGGGCGCCTCGACGGACGCCGCGCCGCCCGCCGGCGAGGTGGTCGAGGCGTGAGCGTCGTCGGGCGGCTCCGCCGCGTCCGGCCGCGCCCGGAGACAGCGGCGGTGTTCGTCGCGCTCTGCGTCGCCGAAGCCGCGGCGCTGGCGGCGTACCTGACGGCGACCCCGAACAGCGTCACCGCGCCCCGGTACGTCCTCTACCCGTTCGTCTGGGTGAACGCCGCCGTGCTCGCCGTCTGGCGGACGACGCCCGCCGCAGGAGTGGGGAGACGGCGGCGCGTCCTCGCCGCGGGCGTCGGCGGCGCGTACTTCCTCGTGCTCGCGTGGACGAGCGGCCTCCTCGGGGCGGCCGGCGCGGACGCCGGCCTCACGGTCTACTGGGGGCTCCCGCCCGGATGGGGGCCGCTAGTCGTCTGGACCGCCGGCCCGCTGCGGGTGGCGCCGACCCCGTACGTGACCGCGGGCTACCTCGCGCTCGCGTACCTCGCGTACGCCGCCGTGCTCGACGCCGACGCCAGCCTCACGGGGCTGGCAGCCGGCGCGCTGTCGTGCGTGAGCTGCACGCTCCCCGTGCTCGCGGCGCTGGCGTCCGCCGTCACGGGCGGCGTCGCCGCGGTCGGCGCGGCGGCGGCGGCCGCCTCCTACGACCTCTCGACGGCGGTCTACCTCGTCGCCGTCGCGCTGCTCGTCTGGCGGCCCGACGCTCCCAGCCCGTGGCCGCGGTCGGGGTCGGCGTAGCGCGGCGAGCGGTCAGTCCAGTGCGGCCGCGATTGCGGGCGCGGCGCTCACGGTGGAGACGGCGCGCTCGATGGTGTCGGTGCCGTAGACGGCTTCGACGCCGGCGTTGGCGAGCTTCAGGCGGGCGTTCCCCGCGAGCAGCGGGTGGACGCAGGTGACGTAGACGCGCTCGGGGTCGGCGAGTTCGCCGACGGCCTCGCTCATCGTGGAGCCGGTGGCGATGATGTCGTCGACGACCACCACGTCCCGCCCGGAGACATCGACGTCGCTGGGCGTGACGGTGACCTCGCTGCCGGAGTGGCGGTGCTTCTCGAAGTGGTCGGTGTCGCCGACGCCGTAGCCGTCGCGCACGGACTGCGCGATGCCGACGGCGCCCTCGTCAGGCGCGAGGAACACGGGGTCCGCGAGGTCCGCAGGGAGGGGGTTTGCGAGGCGCGCGGCCGCGTCCACGCCGGTCGCGGGCACGTCGAAGAAGTCGAGGATGCCCCGTTCGTGGGGGCAGACGGTGAGCACGCGGTCGGTGCCCGTGGAGATGGCGCGAGCCATCGCGCGGGCGGACACCGGTTCGCCGGGCGCGAACGCCTCGTCCTGCCGGGCGTACCCCATGTAGGGGATGACGGTGACGACCTCGCTGGCGCCGGCCTCGCGGGCGGCGTCCTGCAGCTGGAGGAGTTCGACGTGGGCCTCGCTGGAGACCGTGGAGGCGACGACGACCGCGCGGCCGTCGACAGGTGGGACGCGGACGACGCGCTCGCCGTCCGGGAACGACTCGTACTCGACGCGCGCGAGGTCGTCGCCGAGTTCCGCCGCGAGCGCCGCGGCGAGCTGCTGGGTCGCGGACCCGCTGAGTATCATACCCGACGCGAGGCCTGCCGGCGGCTTACGCGTTTCCCTCGGCGACGACGGCGAGCGCGGACGCCGCGCGGAGGCCGAGGCTGCGGTGCCGGAAGCCGTCGCCGGCGTCCGCCGCGAGCACGCCGTCGGCGGTGAGGACGACGACGCTGTCGGTGGCGTACGCCACGTCGACGACCGCGTCCTCGACCGGGAGGTCGCGGGCCGCCCACGCGTCGGCGTCGTCGCCGTCGGCGTGCTCGTAGAGGGCGTCCGCGGTCGCGGCGTGCGCGCGCCCGAGGGCGCCCGCTTCGGCGGTCACGGGGTCGCTAGCGGCCACCTCGAAGGCGCCGTCGGCGGCTTGCATCCAGCCCGCGCCCAGCCGGTAGAGGCCGTTGGGAGTCGCCGCAAGCGGGACGCCGGCGGCCGCCACGTCCCGGGCGTCGTCGAGGCCGACCGCGGCGAGGCCGTCGTCGCCGAACCGGTGGACGCCGTCCGCGGCGGCGACGAGGTCCGCGTCGAGCGCGCGCACGTCCGCGACGGTGTCGATAGCGTCCCACGACCCATCGTAGCGCGCGAGCCGCCCGTCCTCGCCGGCGGCGAGCACGCCGCCGTCGTAGCCCGTGACCGCGACCGCGGGGCCGAAGCCCGTCGCCTCGAAGCCGTCGTCGTCGCCGACGAGCACGTCTTCGGCGGTCGCGGCCGCGATACCGTGCGCGGTCGCCGCGACGTCGCGGGCTGTGCAGCGCTCGACGAGGCTGAACTCCCCGATTTTGTCGCGTGAGACGCGCGCGACGGCGACGCCGAGGTCGGCGGCGACGTACGCGTCGACGGTCTCGGACTGGTCGGTGTAGACGCGCTTCTCGTCGATAGTCGGCATACCTGAAGGCGTCTCGCGGGGCGGCGTTAGCGTTGCGGTTGCTCGCTGCGGGCGCGCTGGCCGCCGACGCCGCCGCGGGGAAGCGGCACGGCTCGGCCAGTTCGGAAGCGATTAGGCGCGGGCGGCCGCAGGAACGAGCATGAAAGTGTTCGGGTCCAGCGGCACCCGGGGCGTGGCGAACGAGGAGCTCACACCCGGGTTCGTGCAGGGGGTGGCGAAGGCCGCGGGGTCGGTGTGGCGGGCCGACCGCGTGGCCGTCGCGCGGGACACGCGGACGACCGGCGGGATGCTCGTGAACGCCGCGACCAGCGGCCTCCAGAGCGTCGGCGTCGACGTCGACCGGCTGGGCGTGGTGCCGACGCCGGGCCTGCAGGCGTACGCCGAGCGCGAGGGTGTCCCCGCGGTGATGGTGACCGCGAGCCACAACCCCGCGGAGTACAACGGCGTGAAGCTCGTCGGCGCGGACGGCGTCGAACTCCCGGTCGACGAGCTGGAGCGCATCGAGCGGAAGTTCCTCACCGAGCAGTTCGACGAGGTGGCGTGGGACGCGGTCGGCGCGGACGTGGGCGTGGAGTCCGCGCACCGCGAGTACGTCGAGCAGCTGCTGGAGGCGGTCGACCGCGACGCTATCGCGGCCGCGGATCTGACGGTCGCGCTCGACCCCGGGCACGGCGCTGGCGCGCTCACCAGCCCCGAGCTCTACCGGCGGCTCGGCTGCGAGGTCGTCACCGTCAACGGCCAGCCCGACGGCCACTTCCCCGGCCGCGACCCCGAGCCCGTCGCGGAGAACCTCGGCGACCTCGGCGACCTCGTGCGCGCGACTAACGCGGACGTGGGCATCGCTCACGACGGCGACGCCGACCGCGCCATCTTCTTCGACGAGCACGGCGAGTACGTCGAGGGCGACGCGACGCTGGCGGCGCTCGCGGAGGCCGAACTCGACGAGGGCGACACCACGGTGTCGGCGGTGAACGTCAGCCAGCGCCTCGTGGACGTCTGCGAGCGCACGGGCGCGGAGCTGGAGCTCACGCCCATCGGGAGCACCCAAATCATGACCCGCATCCGCCAGCTTGAGTCGGAGGGCGAGACGGTGCCGGTCGCCGGCGAGGGCAACGGCGGGGTCATCTTCCCGGGCTACCGGATGACCCGGGACGGCGCGTACACGGGCGCTCGCTTCCTCGAACTGCTCGCGGACGCCACCGCCAGCGAGGTCGTCGCGCCGTACGGCGACTACCACAACGTCCGCGTGAACGTCGGCTACGACGGCGACGCCGAGCGAGAGGCGCTGCTCGGCGCGGCCGAGGAGCAGGCGCTGGACGCCGACGCCGAGCGGACGACCATCGACGGCTACCGCCTCGACTACGGGGACGCGTGGGTGCTCGCGCGGCCCTCCGGCACGGAGCCGGTCGTCCGCATCTACGCGGAGGCCACCGACGCCGAGCGCGCGAGCGCGCTCGCCGAGGAGTTCGCGGCCGCGCTCCGCGCCGCGAAGGCCGGCGTCTAGAGCCGGTCGAGGGCATCCCGGAGCTCCCGCTCGGCCTCGCGGGCGGCTTCGAGGTCCGACTCGACGCCGGCCTCGATGCGCTGTTTCTCCGCGTCGGTGAGTTCGTGCTCGGCGACCGCGGCCGTGCGGAGGCGCCGGTAGTCGTCGTCGCGGACGCGCTGGCGGACCTCGTGCAGCGCCGCGAGCGCGTCGTCACCGGCGAACCGGTCGACGACCGACACGAGCTCGTCGAGCCGGTACCGGAGGTCGTCGGCAGGCGCGGGCGGCCAGCCGACCGTGAGCGGGTCGGCGGTCAGGCGGTCGAGGTACGTGCGGTTGCCGCCGACCGCGCGCTTCAACGCTCGCGGCTCGGCGACGTAGTGGTCGAGCTTCGATGGCGAGTAGTCGGCGTACTCCAACAACTGGGGGAGCGGCTCGTCGCCGGCGTCGTGCTCGGCGACGAAGTCGGCGAGGTCGTCGGGCACGGGGTCGAAGCCCACGAGCGGGTACGACTGCGTCGTCTCGACGAACCCGAGCACGTCGCGGGCGGGCGCGGACTCCCGGAACGACTGGAAGGCCGCGCGGACGCGCTCGTCGTACGCCTCGATGGGGTCCCGGAGCGTCTCGACGGGCGCGTCGAGGTCCGCGTCCCCGAGCCGCTGGAGGCGCTCTAACTGTTCGACTTCCTCGGCGTACTCGTCGGCGCGGGCCTCCGCGCGGGTTCGCGCGTCGGCGTACGCCGCGCGGGCGTCGTCGAGGTCGTCGAGGCGGCCGGCGAGCGCTCGCGCGTCAGCGAGCCGGTCGCGGGCCTCCGCGAAGTCGCTCTCGGAGAGGCGGCGCTTCTTGAACAAGTCGAGCAAGGACTCGAAGGCGTCGCGCTCGGGGAGGTCGTCGTCCAGTTCCTCGACGAACGCCACGAGGTCGTCTTGGAAGTCGATGTAGGACTTGAAGTCGCCGGTTCCGGTGGCGTCGGCCTCGTACTGGTCGAAGAGGCGTTCGAGGCCGTCGAGGGCGTCCCGGAGGTCGCGGAGCCGTGCCTTCCCAACGTCCGCGACCGCCTCGCGGGCGTCGTCGCGGGCGTCGCGGGCGGCTTCGAGGTCGGCGACGAGGCCGGAGGGGTCGGTCGTGCGGGCGGCCTGCGCGTCGGACATTACGTCGAAGGTGGGCGCTCGCGCTGATAGGCTTTCTGTCACTCGGGGTCAGAGCGGTCGGCCGCCCCCGTCACGCGACCGTCCACACGAGCCACGTCGCGGCCGCGGAGCCGAGCGGAATCGTGGCGTTGTCGTCGATGACGTACCCCCGGACCACGGGCGTCGCGCCGTCCGCGACCGTCGCGGCGAGCGCGCCCGCGACCGCCGGCACCGGCGGGACGCCCAGTAGGCTGGCGATGGCCATGCAGACGCCGAACGTCGCCAGCAGCACCCACCCCTGTTTCATCCCGAGGCCGTCCCGCGAGAGCAGGCCGCTGGCGGGGTCGGCCAGCGCCAGCATCAGCATCGACGGCACCGCCACCGTCGGGTCGAACAGCCACGCGGTCGCCGTCCACGAGAACACGTACAGCGCGTACCCCGCGGGGTTGTCCTGCTCGTAGTCGCGGGTGAGCCGGTCGAAGACCCGCCACGAGACGTGCCCCGAGAGCCGCAGGACTTCCAGCACCGCCGCGACCACCGACCCGGCGACGAGCAGCCACTCGACCGCCGGCCACGAGACGACGCCCGCGAGGAACGCCCCGGGGAGGAGCGCGCCGCTGGCGTGCACGAGCCGGCGGTCGAGTTCGCTCACCGTTACAGGTCCGCGAACGCCCGGTCGCCGTTCCGGAGGTCGTCGAGCACGGCCACGAGGTCGTCGACGGCCACCCGGACTTGGTCGGTCGTGTCGCGGTCCCGCAGCGTCACCGTGTCGTCCTCCAAGGAGTCGTAGTCGACGGTCACGCAGTACGGCGTCCCGACCTCGTCTTGGCGGCGGTAGCGCCGCCCGATGTTGCCGGAGTCGTCGTAGGTGACCGACAGCCCGGCCTCGCGGAGGTCCGCCGCGAGGTCGCGGGCGCGCTCGCCGAGGCCGTCCTTGTCCATCAGCGGGAACACGCCCACGGTCGTCGGGGACACCTCCGGCGGGAGCCGGAGCACGTCCCGGTGCTCGCCCTCGACCTCGTCCTCGCGGTAGTTGTGCGCCAGCACCGTGTAGACGGCGCGCCCGACGCCGAACGCCGGCTCGACGACGTGCGGGACGATGTGGCGGCCGGACTCGGTGACCTCCTCGACGGCGAAGCCGGTCTTCTCGGTGGGCACCGTGTACTCGTCGCCGTCGACCTCGACGGTGACCTCGTCGCCGTCGAACGCCGAGCGGTCGCGGCCCGCCAGCGCTTCGAGGGCGTCAGCGACCGCGGCCGCGTCGCCGCCGAACTCCGGCCCGAGGTAGGCCATGTCGGGGTCGACGGTCGCGCGCTCGACGGTCTTCGGCTCGTCGTACTGCTTGAAGACGGTGAAGGAGTCGTCGGCGTGCTCGCTGTGCTTCGAGAGGTCGTAGTCGGTGCGGGAGGCGACGCCCTCCAGTTCGATCCAGTCGCCGCCGACCTCGCCCTCCGCGTCCCAGCAGTCGCTGGCGTAGTGCGCGAGTTCGCCGGGGAGGTGCTGGCGGAACCGGAACCGCTCCATGTCCACGCCGACGCGCTCGAACCACGCCTTCGAGCGCGCGAGGAAGTACGCCACCCACTCGTCGCCGACGACGCCCTCGTCGAGCGCCTCTCGGGGCGTCAGGTAGCGATACTCCTCGCCCTCGGCCTGTTGGGCGTCAGCCGAGTACAGCGGCAACTCGATGTCCGCGACGCGGTCGAGGTCCGGCCCCTCGCCCTCGGGGTCGACGAAGAACTCCAGCTCCGCCATCGTGAACTCCCGCGTCCGCACGAGCGCGTTCCGCGGGCTGATTTCGTTGCGGTAGCCCGTCCCGATCTGGGCGGCGCCGAACGGCAGTTGGTTGCGCGCGTACTCCTTGAGCCGCGGGAACTCCGTGAACATCCCTTGGGCGGTCTCCGGGCGCAGGTAGCCCGGCTGGCCGTCGCCCGGCCCGATGGTCGTGTCGAACATCAGGTTGAACTCGTCGACGGACTGGCCCGCCAGCGGCGCGCCACAGGTCGGGCAGACGAGGTCGTGCTCGGCGATGATGTCCTCGACCTTCTCCGTGGGGTAGGTCTCGGCGTCCTCGATGTCCGTGTTGTCCTCGACGACGTGGTCGGCGCGGTGGCTCTCCCCGCACTCCGCGCACTCCACGAGCATGTCGTCGAAGCCGTCGAGGTGGCCCGACGCCTCGAACACCGGCTCCGGCGTCACCGTCGGCGCGTCGATTTCCATGTTCCCCTCGCGGGTGACGAAGCGGTCGCGCCACGCGTCCTCGACGTTGCGCTTCAGCGCCGCGCCCTCCGGGCCGTACGTGTAGAACCCGGAGACGCCGCCGTAGGCCTCGTTCGCTTGGAAGAAGAAGCCCCGTCGGCGCGCGAGCTCGTCGAGGTCACTCATCGCTCAACCCCGCCAGCAGGTCCACGTCCCGCACGATGCCGACGAGGCTGTCGCCGGACACCAGCGGCACCTGTTCGATGTCGTTGGTGAGCATCGTCTGCGCGACCTCGCGGGCGGTCCGGCGCTTGGTCACCGTCACCACGTCGCCGGTCATGAACTCGCGGGCCGGCGCCGCCGGAATCTCGACGTTGCGCGTCGGCAGATAGCGCGCTCCGACCGCCTTGATGGACTCCCACTTCCAGTCGTCGTCGTCGTCCGCGATGGAGTCGCCGGTGTCGGCCTCGCCCTCCACGACGCGCGCGACCTCGATGATGTCGACCTCGGTCAACATTCCGGCCATCTCGGCGTCGTCGCCCAGCACCACCGTGTAGGGAACGTTCGCGTACGAGATTTCGCGCTCGGCGACGGTCAGCGGCGTCTCCGCGTACGTCGTGTTCACGTCCTCTCGCGCGAGGTCGCCGACCGGCGTGTCGCCGTCCTCCTCGCCGTCCGCGATGGCCCGCACCACGTCGGTGAGCGTCACGATGCCCTCGAGGCGGCCGTCCTCGACGACGGGCACGCGACGCGTTCCCTCGCGTCGCATCAGCGCCGCGGCCTCGCGGATTGTCGCCGAAGTGGTCGTCGTCGGCACGTCCCGCATCAGCATCGCCAGCTGGTCCTCCTCGGGGTGCTCGATGAGGTCGTCCCGGGAGACCAGCCCCCGGTACTGTTCACCGTCGCTCGTCGGCTTCACCACGGGCACGGAGGAGAACTTCCGTTCCTGAATGTACTCGAGGATGTCGTCCCGCGTCCCCGGAAGCTCGACGGTCACCACGTCGTCCCGGGGGGTCATCGCGTCAGCGACGTTCATGTAGGCGTCGTACTTTCCCCACCCATTTGTAGGCTACGACACCGAATTACCGAGTCTCACCGCCGGTACACAGTCATTCCGGCCGTCCATCCCTTACTGCTCGAATCCAGCCATCTGCTCAGAAATCCAGAAGAGGATCCGCTCGCGCGACGCGCTGTACGACGCTGCGCTCTTCGCCCCTGCGGTCGCTATCTCGGGTGTCAGCGTGGTCAGTCCCACGCAGTCAACTCTCCGTAACTTCGCCCGTAGATATCGCATCGCAAGAACCGTCTCACAGCATAAAGCCCCGACACTGCCACAACAGATTTCCAGCCCATCAGTAGACTGCTCTCGATAGATTCACCACTCAGTCACAAACGAGACACAGTCAATCCTCACAGACGCCATGCAGTAGAATAGCGGTTTCAGGCGGGTTTACTCCCGATATTTCTCTGTAGTCCGCGTCGAACCTACCGCTACACGTTGACTTTTGGCACTCTGAAGCCGCTATTCAACGCTGTGACACTCCCTGGCAGGGCATAGTTCAGTCCTCAAATCCCGGATTCACTTGCAGTCTGAAGGCTACACTACGTATCGCGCAACTCAGCCAGCAACCCAGCCACAACTACAGAGACCCAATCATCCGCAATTAGCCCAGTACAGCCACTCTGTAGGCGGGTGTGGACTGCAGTTGAGCGAGCGTAGCGACGAGGGTTTCGGTTGGGTAGTTTTCAATTGGTGCGGGATGGAGTTCCGTCGACTCCCGTTAGGTGGCGTGTGATTACTGGCGACAGATGTCGTCGGTGTTGCCTTCGGCGGCAGGTAGCTGCGTGTTCGATAGCTGCAGCTGTGGACTCACTCGTGACGATGGATCTGGACTTTCAAGGGAAGACGGGCAGGAGTGAGTGGTGCGTCGAATCGGTGTTGAGAACCCGGGTGGCGTCCCAGACGGACGGTTGACTGGTAGCTACTCCGCCTCGTCTTCCTGGTCTAGAATCCATTCGAGCGGCCGAGCGATGCTCTCTCCGACGTTCGTGAACTGGCAGTCAATAGTGACGGTTACCGTGCGACCGTCGTGGGTGGTTTGGTAGGAGAGGTGGTATTCGTGGACCAGTCCATCGGGGCCGACGAGCGCGGACATTTCGTAGTCGTCTACACCAGCGTACGCTGAGGACTCGAAGGGCGCGCCGACTGAAGTTAGCCGGTAGCGTGTCTGGCCATGCTGTTCGACCGTGGTTTCGACGGTGGTGTTGCTTGCGGTGAAAACCGCGTACACGTTCCCGTACTGGTCCGTTGGGGGTGTTATAGCGTTCTCCGGGCCGGTGTATGCAACCGTGCCGTTCTCGTAGCGTGTTCGCTGGACGAGCGTCGAGTCGTTGCGGACAACCGTCACGTTCCGGGGTGACGAGACCTGCGTGCCGTCGACGTGGAGTTCGTAGATGTAGCGGTCGTCGTGGCCGCGCTGCAGTGTCGTCGATAGGTTTCGGAGGTGCGTTCCGTTGGCGTGAACCGAGTGGTCGGTCTGCTCCAGGTACGTCCCGTTTGCCAGCGTATCGCGGTGTGCCTGCGCCAGCGCCCACGCGTCGGTCACGCCAGCCTCCGTGAGTCCGGGTGCAAGACGTGCGCGCTCCCCTGAATTCGCGTCACTACTGGATGGCGTTGGCGACAGTGGAGCGTCTGTTGTGCTCGGCTCCGATGGAGTTGCGACAGCGCCACACCCGGCCGTCGTGACGAGGAAGACGGTTAGGAGAAGCGAGGGGAGGTTCGGGTTGGCCATTTTTCCCTGAGTCGCTGTTTGGACGCGGTGACTGTGGAGTGGAGACCTCGATGCTGTGCGGAGAGAGTCCCTCAATTGGTCTCGGTTTCGAACCGGTTTGGACTGTAGCCATACGATTTTGTCGGCGGTACATAAACAATCCCCTCAGTCTCAATCACGGTTCCCGGAGTCGTGTTCATAGCCCGGTGGAGTGTCTTCTTGCGGAGGCTGCTGTCTCTGTAGTACCGACGGTCGTCCGTTCGTAGCGTGCATCGGTGGCTACGTCGGGGGTGTTTCGTCGAGGAGGGTATCGCGGGCGTATTCGAAGGTGTAGACGTCGGTCAGGCCGGGGGTGTCGAGGCGGTACTCGTTGGGGGCCATGTTTTCGCTGTAGGTGCGAGAGACGCGCGGGTCGCCGTTCGGTGGGTCGTGGAGGGCGTCAAGGAGCTGGTGGCCGTCGGCGCGTGTTTTGACGAGCCACCACGCCTGCTGGGGGTTGCAGGCGGCCATCTTGTCGAAGTCGCGGGGGATGGCTTCGCCGCGGTCGTTGTTGATGCGTTCGGCTTCGAGCGTGGCGATAACCTCATCGTCGTCGAGGACGGCGGCGTCGAGGCGGCCGTCGTCGACGCCGTAGTAGCGTTCAACGCGCGTGCCCGGTTCGTCCGGGCCAACGAACTCCTGGGCGAGGAGGCGGGCGCCGACATCGACCATGGCGACGTGGAGGCTGGATTCGGAGAGGTCGCCCGTACCGTCGCCGTGCGCGATGCCTTCGCGGTGGCCGACGCCGATGGCGTCGCGGCCGTCGGGCGTCACCGTGTACAGCTTGTGGGGGCGGCGGCAGTCCACGCGCAGCAGCTCGTCGTCGATGAGCGCTTGGACGCCGTCGGTGATGCCGACGTACGCCTCCAGATGCGTCATCGAGTCCCAGAGGATGTCGTATTCGAGCGTGGGGTCGAAGCGCTGCTGGTGGGCCATATAGACGGCCGCGAGCAACCGGAGCTGGGCGTCGCTATAGTCGCTGGCGGCGCGCTCCCCGCTGGTCAGTTGGAGGTCGAGCGAACAGATGGGGATGTCCGCGCGGTCGATGTCGTCGAGGGAGTGATGGCATTCGATCGCGCGGCGCATCCCGTCAGGCGTGGACGCATACCGCGTGTCGCAGGTGGTGCAGACGAGCGGGTACGGTGGTTCGTCGACGTACGTGAGGCAGTCGGGGAAGCGCTCGGTGTGCGGGATTGTGGCGGTCGCCGCGACGAGAGATGCAACTGAACCGTCGACGGCGCCCTCGATGGACGCTGGCTCGGCGCTGCCGCTGGCAGTGCGCCCGATCTCGACGCCGTGGTTGTCGTGGGTGCGCGCCTTCGCAGCCTGGAACGCGCGCTCGAAGTCGCGTCTGTCGATGCCGGTGAGTGGGGCGTCGCTTTCGGGGTGGCCGGCGGGCAGCGGTGGGGAGGCGACGTGGAAGGGCTGGGGCTGTTGGGTGGCGAACGGGGCGGCGGGCCGGACGAGCCAGTCGCCGCGCTGGAGGTCGCGGAGGCGGGCCCCAATCGTCTCCGCGTCGGCGTCGCTGGTGGCGAGGCGTTCCGTGAGCCGGCGGTCGACGCCGACGCTCCCCGTGATGATGGTGCCGACGTCGTTGAGGAGTTCGGCGTACACGCGGGGATGGGAGTCGCGGAGCTGTTCGGGGAACTGCATCGCGAGCGTCACCGCGAGGTCGAACGCCCGCCCCTGGGAGAGCAGCGTATCCAGGATGCCGGTGGTGGCGAGGTCGGCGGCTTCCTCGATGTAACAGTTCACGAGCGGGGACGCCGCGCGGCTGGTTGCCTGTCGGCGCTGGAGGGCGCGCCACAGCTGGGAGAGCACCGCGACCGCGAGTAGCGTCCGCGAGCGCTCGCCGTAGCCGCGGAGGTCGACGACGATGACGCAGTCCTCGTCGAGCGCTGCCCGCAGATTGAATCGTGAATCCTTGGATTGGCTGTCGAACAGTGGCGCGAGGCGGGCGTCGTTGGTGGCGGTACCGATACGGCGGATGGCGGCGCTCATGATGCTGTCGAACGTCGTCGGCGCGTTCGCCGCGGTGCTCGCGAGCTTCTGGTGGAGCGCGCCGTCGGAGACGGGTGGCGGGTTCGTCGTTTCATGGAACTGCGCGGCCGCCGCCAGTAGCTCCTGTTGGCTGACGGTGTCGGCGCCGTGGACGGGGTCGAACAGCGCGCGCACCAACTGTTGGATGACTTCGACGGCGGCTTCCGCGCTGTAGAACTGCTCGGGACCCATGGCGGCGGCGAGCAGGTCGACGTAGTGCTCGGCGACCGTGTTGACTGCCCACTCGCGGTCCAAGCCCGCCTCGAGGAGCGGCTCGATCGTCAGGAAGGGCAGGGCGGGCAGGTACTCCGTGCAGTCGAAGTAGTAGACATCGTCGAGGGTGTCGTAGCGCGCGTAGTGGGTTTTGGCGTACTGTTCGGGGGCGTCGTCGCCCTTCGAGTCGATGTAGATGGTGGCGCCGTCCGTGGCGGCGTGATTCGTGAGTTGCATCAGTTGGCCGACGGCGGTTTTGCCGGCACCGGTCGTCCCGAACACCGCCGTATGCAGTGGCTGCACGGACGGTGGGAGCGACAGCGTCGCGTCGAGGGTCGTGCGGTCGGCAGTCTTGGGCTGGCCGACGGTCATGCCTGGCGTGTCGAGGTAGCGCTCGAGGATGCGCCGGGGTGGGAGCTCGATGCCCGTGCGGTCTTCGGGCGTGGGTTCGAGTGCGCGACTCGCGGCGGGACTCAACGCGGGGCCGTCAACGACGCAGACCGCGCCCACGGATGCGGGGTCGGCGACGATTGCCGGGCTCGCGTTTTCGGTGCTGGGTAGCAGGTGTTTGCGGCGTACCGGGTCGGTTTTCGTCGTTCGCGTGCAGACGGCGTCGAGGAGGTCGCGGGCGTCGTCGCTTCCTGCAGGGTGCGTCGTTGATGTGACGCGGTAGTGGTCGCTTTCGAGCGCGTGGAACCCCGACGCAATCGCACTGGCGGTGTTCTCGGCGGTGACTGGGTCAGTGTCGATGGAGATGGCGCGGGCGTTCACGACGAACGACTGGCGAGCGTCGACGGTGTGCAGCGCCTCGATGCGGCGGGCGTTCGACGGATGGACAGTCCCATCGTCGGGCCGGCGGCGCGCGTTCCGGCCGGTCGGCGTGTCGTCCCGGCGGCGGGTCGTGGACCGCGAGGCGCCGTGGTGCTCGTCAGGACCGGTGATCGTGTCGCCGAGTGCGCCGAAGACAGCCTGCCCGAGTTCGTGGCGGCGCAGGTCGCTGTTCAACTCGAGGTCGACGACGCGGTCCTCCTTCGTAGCGGTCCAGTCGGGTTTCGGCGTCAGGAGAATCTGGACGAGTGCTGGCGAATCGGTTGTTGCGAGCGCGTCGAGGAGACTCGCGAGCGGCCACTCTCCCTCGTCGTCACCGGCGTACGTTTCGAGTGCAGGGAGTGGTGTCTGCCAGTCGTCGGGGCGGTCGCCAACACCCTTCCATTCGACGCCAGCCACGTCGTAGTCGTCGGGTAGGGCAGCATTCTCGGGGTTCTCCAAGGGAACGCCGAGTGCGTCGTGGTACGAGGTGGTGGTTTCGACGAGGTCGACCGAGTCGGGCAGCGACTGCCGGAGCACTCGTTTGACTGGCTGGAGGGAGTCGTCGCTGCCGACGTACCAGTCGATATGCCGGTCGCCAGTCGGGCCGGTGTCGCCAGTCGCTATGAATAGCCACTCGTAGACTGGCTGCTGGCCGTCTGCCGTGGTTCGATGCAGGCGTGGTATCGAGCGGGCGATATCTCCGGGGTCGAGTGGGTCGGTGCTCGGCTGGACGTGGAGGTACGAACGAGGGGTCGTGAACTGCTCGGGGGGCATGTGTGAATGGGGGACTTGATTGTGAGCGAATCGACGTGATGTATTTCAATACGTATCGAAGACAATTGTAAGTTAGTGCTCGCGTGGAGTTGGGATTCTCTGCGTTAACCAACAGGCCGACAGATACCGACATAGTGTTGGTTAATCGTGAGGCAGAACGTCACTCCATCCCCTCTACCCACCGCCCTGCTCTTCGAGTGAATCCTCCCAGCCGGTTGGTTCGAATGGTCGTCACTCCGATTCCCGAGGACTACGTTCTGGTTCACGAGCTGAGTGGTACCGCATGCAACTCATCGACGCAGCTGTCCATCTTCCACCGTGGCCGGACAGCCAGCCGCGATGCCGACACGGAGGGCGAGGGATGCAGCAAACGCTCGTCGGCAGTACGTTCTGCGACGCCCCGCCCGGTACCGAGACTGGCGAGGCCCACACTTGGGGACAAGACGAACGGATCACCACCCGATCTGCGTCGACTGTGCGATTCAGACGAAGCCGGGTCCCGACGAGTACGATCACGTCGCCTGTGACGGCTGTGGGCTGGTCGTCGACACGCTCGCGGTGCTCACCCGGTTCCGGGTGGAACTCGGGCACCTCGAAGGCCCGTTGCAGCTGTATGAGCGCTGTAGTCCGGGTGGGCTCGCGACGTACTGGACGCGCGACCTCAAGGAGCGTCTGGTTGAGCAGTAGTTGGCTTCTTACCCGATAGCCGCGCGCACCATCACGTTGGAATATGCCGATACACCTAATATACTAACAGACAAAGAAATACATATGCCAATCGACATCGAGACCTTCGAAGCCTCCCCCGAGGACCATCTCCAGCACGCCGGGGAGACGAACGCAGACCGCGTGATGCGCTTCCTCGCTGCCCATCCCGATCAGGCGTTCACGCAGAGCGAGATTCGCGACGCAACTGACGTCAAAGCCGGGAGCATCAGTGTCGTCCTCTCTCGCCTCGAAGACCGAGGGCTCGTCCGGCACAAGGGCAACTACTGGGCGCTCGGTGAGGTCGATGATGTCGCCGCGTACGCCAGCATGCTCGAGAGCACGCGAGCAGCCAACGACCGTTTCGGTGAGGAGGACATCGAGGAGTGGTTGGCCCACGCCGTCGACGACGAGGACGAGGCGACTGAATGAGCTATCAGCGCGGGGATGTCGTCTGGGGGCCGGACCCGTTCAAGTCGGGAGAGAACCCGCGGCCGTGGCTCATCCTCAACAACGACACGCACCCGTTCGGAGAAGAAGAGTACATGACGGTCACACTAACGACGACACCCCACGACGAGGGGATTCCTCTCGACGACGCCGACTGGGTCGAGGGCGGGATGCCCAGACAGAGCTACGCCTCGCCGTGGGCCGTCGCGTCGCCGAAGCACGCTGCGATTGTTCGACGGCAGGGCCGCCTCAGGGAGTCGTTCGTCCAGACCGTCGTCGACGCACTCGAAGCGTATCTCGAATCGCCGACCGAGGACTGATCGACCGCACGACCGTGTACGATGTCCAAGAACGAACTGGCAATCCTGCGCATGTATCTGTCGACAGGGTTTGTGAGCGGCTGCTCGACCGTGCGGCGACTCCGCGAACGGATCACCCGGATGCACATCTCGATGAAACAATGGCCACGGTTGTCGATCGATACGGGAACGCAGTCGTCCAGGCGGTCATCCGTCAGATCCTCGTCGACGGCGTCCCGTTTCGGACGGCCGCTGTAGATCACGATGTGGCGGCACTGGATGGCGTTCGGATCGGGACTGTCGCAACGCAGGTGCTCCGTGCACTGAGCACGGACCCGTAGGCGTCTTTGAAAGCCCTCGGCCGTTCTGAGTCTGCCAGGATTGTAGATAGCTCACCGAGCGACGTGGTCGGCCGGACAGGTATGTCCGTGACGGGCCGGCGCCGGCGCAGCGCACGGATCCCCAAGAAAAGCTGACGCAAGACGAACTCGCAAAGGTCAACGAGCAGGCGATGCGGATCAGCGACGAAGTGAAAGGCGGCTGGTCGAGAGTGGTCGTCGCGAAGCAGCTGGTCCTCATAGATTCTCCGCCAACCGCGAAATTACCGCGGCCCTAGACGACCTCTGAATCCTTGGTGTAGCACCAACCCGCGTAACGCCGCCATTTATTTATATGCTGTTGCACAAAATCAGACAGAGTCTGGAATGGCGCAACAAGAAATAACGGTCTGTATCGATGCGTATCCTGATGCAGACATCGATATCTTTCGTATCGGTGCCGCGGACGACATCCTCCGGCTGCTTGCCGATGCCAACGATACGGAGTTTACGATTCCCGAGCTTGTCGACGCCACTGGCGTCACTCGCTCGACAGTTTGGCGGGCAGTTGATCTCCTCGACAGTATTGGGCTCCTCCAAATTCGAGAGACACCACAACGGAACTACATCTCGATCAACCCAGATCGTCTCCAGAAGGACGACCCGATTCTCGCCATTCCGCAGTCGGAGTTCCATACACCAATTCGCGCGTTCATCGACCGCGTCCAAGCCACGATCGCCGACGCCGACGACATCGACGACCTCCTCGGAATCGTCATCTTTGGAAGCGTTGCCCGGGGGGAAGCAGACCGCCAGAGCGATATCGATTGCTTCGTGGTCGTCGATGGCAACCGGACGACAGCCCGCCGGCAGATTACCGACGTCGTCGCCGATCTCCAGTCCGAACGCTTCGACGGCGACCGATTCGTGTTCGAACCGTATGTCGAATCTGTGGAGAGCGCACGCAGAGCCGGGTCAAAACTCCGAGAAATCTTCGATGAAGGAATTACCGTCTACGGCAGCGGCCACCTTGACTCGCTCCGAAAGGAGGTCATCGCCGATGAGTAGTACTCGAATCGAGCAACTCATCGACAACGTGCAAGCCGCGTTCGACCGCCGCCCAACAGATATCGAAGCCGGACTCAACGTCGAGGATTCCGCCCTCCTCCAGCTGCGGAAGGCCTGTCGCCTGCTCGCCGGCGCCGAAGCACTCCAAGATGCCAGTTACTACACGCTCGTCATCGAAGCGTCGTTCGTTGCCATTGAACGAACTGTGGAATTCCGACTTCTCGGGCGCGGCACGATGCAGCCCGATGATCTCCCTGGCACGCATCCCGGGGTCTACCGGGAGGCGGCAACAGTCGGTGTCTTCGGAGAGGCAATGGCCGCGGATCTCGCAGATCTCTGGCGTGACCACCGAGCAAAAACCCACTATCAGGATGGACTCGCCTCAGCAGCACGTGCCGAAGCGATGTACGAACTCGCCACCGAGATTCATACGTTCATCACTGGACAGTCTCGACAGGGCCACGAGTGTATCTGCGAGGAGACAACGTAGCGGATTCGGCCCTGGCACGAAAACGGATTAATTGATTATATTAACCAACATAAGCGATGCGATGGAGGTCTGTTGGTTAATTTCTCAGCGACTACCATTGGCGGAGGCACATTCTGACAGAGGGGCAGAAGATTGCCGTCAGGAGTGGATGTAGCGACAACACGGCCACGCAATCTACGACGACACAATCTGGGCATGCCACCGACTGAAGTCACCCCTTAACGCTCTCGTTCCTAATCAGGTAGTTTACGAAGTCGACGATGAGCCGACGAGCAGTACTGACATCGTCAGAGCCGTCAAAACGACCAGAACCATGAGTACGACAACTTCGGCGAAGTCTACGACGAGCTCGATACAGCGGCGTGGCTTCCTGTGTTGCGAGGACTGTTTCTGACCGTGAGCGTTCTCGCAGTCCAATTCTACACTCAAGCCAGAGGGTGGCCGACGGCACGGCCTGTGCGGGTCCAGTGAGCGTTCACTAGTGGTATCCCGTCGAGGGAGACCCCGGTGGCTCCCAACGAATAGCGTACAAACCCGCAAGGTACCGCCGTGGTGTCACCGTGACGGCCGCGAGCGGACGCTCTGCGTCGGTGGCATGAACGTCAATGCGCTGGTCGCTCGCTTTTCGAGTTGAAGAGTGCTTTCAGTGCTGCTCTTCTTGGGCGTTGTGTAGCCGCCTGTATTCGGCAGTTAATCGGACGGCTCAGCGGCAGCGGATTCAACCCGGAAGTAGTTTTTCTCGGCTGGCTGGTGTGTACGTACCGGCCCGCCCCGCTCGCCGCTGCCGCCCACCACGTGCTCACTGCGTCCGCTCTGAGCCGCACTTCGTCCATAACCGACTGTTCCCAGTGGACTGCCTGCAGTCGGCCCCGAGTCTGCTGACACTGTCGCACAACGACACGATGCCGAAGACTGCGTCCCGGTTGCAGGAAGCCGACGCCTATTCGTCGTCCGAGAGCCGCCGCGAGAGCCGGTCGAAGCGGTTCTGGGTAGTATCCCGTCGCGCCGTCGTACGGTTGGGCTCGTAGTCGGCTGCCACCAGTTCCCCGTCCTCGATGGTCAGTGAGAGCACCGCATCAGCGTGGCGGCCACGCTCGGGCAGCACCGACGGCGCCACGACAACCGACCCAATCTCGTCGCCGTCAGCTTCGACAAAGAGCGTCGCCAGCCCATCCTCGATGGCGTCGACAACACCCGTGTACGTCCCGTCCGCGATGTCGTCGAACGCACTCATGTATAGGACTCCGCCAAGAGACGCGTTCCATCGGCGGTTTCGACGATAATCGTGTCGCCGGCATTGTTCCACACGGGAGCCCCTGCTCCCCAGTAGAGGTCGCTGGCCGTATCCGTGCCACTCCCAGTGTGGAGCGTAACGCGTTCGCCAGCGCCGAGCGTGTAGTCCGGGAACGTGTACGTATGCCCGGCCTCGTCCTGGACCGTCCAGCCGGAGAGCTCCACCTGGGCTGTCCCGGCATTTTCGAGGACGATGTACTCGTCAGTGAGGTTCTCGCGGTCGTAACCCGCTGCGTCCGCGTGTACTTGCGCGATGCGAAGCGCGCGCTCGGTAGTTGTGGTGCCGCCATCCGTCGTCGCAGTCCGCGTCGCCGTCGGTACTGGCTCCCCACCGTACCGCGTCCGCTCGACGACATCACCGCCCGTGCCGGGTGCAATCGGGCTGCCGTCACGTAGTGAGCGTGGGTCAGTCGGTGCCGTCGCTTGCGTGCGGACGGAGACACCGTTGCCATCACTAACCAACACGATATCGCCGTGGGTGGCTGTCCAATACGTGGGAATCGAGCGGTCAGCCAAGCGCTCAAGCGTCGCTTCGGCCGGATGGCCGTACTGGGAGTCGTACGCGCTCGAAACGACGACGGCCTTCGGTTCGACGGCATCCAAGAGTGGCCCGCTCGTCGAACTCGCCGAACCGTGGTGTCCGGCTTTCAGAATGGTCGCCCCCAGCTGGCTGCCGTACTCCTCGACGAGATACGCCTCCTGGTCGCCTTCAGCGTCGCCAGTCAACAGGAAGCTCGTATTCCCGTGGGCAAGGTGGAGGACGATGCTGTTCTCGTTGCGCGCCCCATCCGCTACGTAGGGCTTTGGCGGGCCGAGCACGTCGACATCGGCGCCGTCGAACGGGATGGCATCGCCCTCACGAGTTTCGTAGAGTGTGACGTTGTGGGCTTCAACCGCATCCAAGTACGCTTCGTAGGTCTGGGTGCTCGCAGCAATCCCGGGGTCGTAGATGGCGCCAACGCCCTGTTTTTCGGTCTCGTAGTGGTCGATAATCGCGGCGTTCCCGCCGATGTGGTCGGCATCGTTATGCGAGACCACCAAGTGGTCAATGCGGTCGATCTGCTGTTCATCGAGATACTCCAAGACGTACTCCCCGTCGTCGTGGTAGTGACCCGTATCGACCAGCATTGTCTCGCCTGTCGGCCCGACGATGAGAGTGCTCACCGACTGGCCGACGTTGATGTAATGGACTTCGAGCGTTCCCTCGGCTGGCTGCGTCGTCGTCGGTGCCGGAGATGCCGTCGTGGGGTCCTCGGAGATGCCTCCAGTACAGCCTGCAAGCACAACGAGGACTGCCACGACTGCGACTCGAACCCCAGGCCGTTGAGACACGATACACGCCCGTATGGGCGCCGACCTCATAGACGATTGGGCAGGCCGCTCCTGAACGTTCAGCTCTCCCGTGTGTTCGAATCAGCGGTTCACTGTTAGATAGGAACTGGTTCGGGCCGTCCGTGGGACCATGCTATCTGAACAGTCCACAAAAGATATTCCAGTCGTCTCGCTTGGGGATGGTATGCCCTCCAGACGACGTGTCCTCGCCACTACGGCAAGCCTCGGGCTCGCAGCGACCGCTGGCTGCCTCCACTCGGGACCCAGTATCGAACCGGGAACCGAGACCGATACGGACTGGCCCATGCCGAACTTCGATCAGCAAGCCACCAGCTGGGCGCGGAACGCAGCCGCTCCTCGAGACAGTCCAGCAGAACGCTTCCGGGTCGCCCTCCCCGACCCAACCGACCGGCCCGTCATCGCCGACGGGACCGTCTACCTGCCGACGATGGCAGGCCTGCTCGCACTCGATGCATCGGACGGCGAGGAACAGTGGCGATATGCGCCCTCCGAGGCCGCGCACTTCTTCTCGTCGCCGGCCGTTCACGAGGACACCGTCTACGTCACTGGGGAGGATCCCGGGCTGGCTGCCCTCGATGCCACGAGTGGGGACGTCAAGTGGACGGTCGAGAGTGACGAGCCGATGCGAGCATCGCCCGCGCCGAGTCGAGAGTGGCGCGCGCTCTACGTCGGTGATGACGGCGGGCGCGTTCGTCGCGTCACGCCCGACGGCGAGGTCGAATGGACGACTGACGTGTACGGTAACGTGATGCGGTTGGTCGCGCATACCCCTGAGGGCGTCTTCGTCGGTACGACAGCCGGCGAGGTCTCCATGCTCTACGACGGGGACGGCATCTGGCGGCAGTCAGTTCCTGGAAAAGTGACTGCGCTTGCCGGAGACGAGGGCAGTGACGTCTACGTCGCTACCTTTGGTGGTGGCACCCTCCGGCTCGCCGGCGGCGCACACGCCGGCCGCCCACGCTGGCACGCCGAGAACGGCCCAGCAGCGCACCGGTCGTTCGCGCTCGTCGAGGACAGCGTGTTCGGCGCGGACGGCGCTGGACTGACACGCCAGAACGACCGCTCTGGTAAGCGCAACTGGAAACTCGGTGACGAGTACTTCTCAGCGCCGGCAGCCGCTGGTGACACAATCTACGTCGGCGGCAGTGGCGAAGTCGCTGCGTTCAAGATTGGTGGCGGGTTCGAAATCGTCGGGAACCGCTTTGATGCCCGTCGGTGGACCTACGACATCGGCGATGCGGCGGGTGGCAACCTCGCTATCGCTGACGGCGCGGTGTTCGTCCCATTCACCGGAGGGGAGGATACCGAGCCCGGATTGCCAGCACTAGAGTGACGAATCGGCCACTCCCCAGACCGGCACTTCTCTTCTCAGTAGAATTCTCAGCAAATCTGCTGCACGTAGCGGTTGTTTGCACCTACTGTTACCGGCGGCCACCTGAAATCAAGTAGTCGTGTTCGGTCACGGGCTGTAACGTCTCATCTAACGGTTGGCCGCCTGAGAACTGGGGAGACGACTATCGATGTGTACGGCCCGCACCGCTCGCCGCGTTCCGCCCTCCGCTTGCTCACGGCTCCCGGCGGTCGCCGTTGGCGTCGGAAAACCGCGATGTCAGAGCATCGCGGTGGTGGCGCGTGAGCGCCTTCGGAATCAGGTTGATTCCAATGTCTAGTAAGAACGGTTCGAATAATGTAGTTTCGGTCGATGCACAGGCATTCGAACAGGCGGCCGACGAGGCGGTCGACGAGGACGGGTTCGAGGTCGTCGACGAGACGCCGGAGTTCGAGGCGGCGGTCGAACAGGAGACGCAGGCGAAGGTGGATGCGAACCACCCGGATGGCATCGCGGATACGAGCGGCGAGCGGATTCACGGCGTCACCCTCGAACAGGAGGAACGCATTCTCGGGCGGGAAGCCGAACTGGAGCGCATTAGTGCCCAAGCCGAGCTGGGTCAGCAAGAGGGCCGGGCGCAGCGTACGCGGGCGGTCGTCACCGAGCAGTGTGGTCGTGACGAGTCTGCACGGACGGACCCACGTGAGCACCTTTCGAGAGACGAACTGGCGGCCGTCAACCGGGAGGCGATGCGGATTCGGGACGAAGTGGCGTGCGGCTGGACGACTGCGGCCATCGCGCGGCAGTTAGCTCAGAAGGTTCGTGACGGCCAGGACGTGACGACGGCGGTGCTGGAACTGGTCGAAGACCTGCAGGCCGTGCCAGGTGCGGTCGTACCCATCGCAGACGTGCCGGACGTCCCGGTCGGGGAGGTGACGGTCTCCGGGACTATCGAAACGCTGTGGGAGCCCTCGTCGGCGAGCATCCAGCAAGTTGGGCTATTAGCCGATGAGAGCGGGCGGATCAAGTTCACCATCTGGGAGCGCTCGAATCAGCCGGTGGTGCGTGAAGGCGAAACGGTTCGGTTCCGGGCGGCAGCCAAGAACTGGTACGAAGGCCGGTGCTCAATCGCGCTGACCGGGTGGTCCCGGGTTGAGTTCCCGGAGCGCGGGCGGTGGTGGGACGAATAGCCGGTCGACGCAGCCTCTTTTTTGCTATGTGCCGGACCGACCCAGGCCCCACCGCCCCACCCTCCGCTCCGTGCTCGCTTCGCTGCGCGCGCAGCCACAACCTCAATCACGAAGCGACATCGAACTCAGAGAGGTCGACCTCTCGGTAAACCCATTCTTCGAAAGCAGCATCAACCAGTTCTCAGAGGGAGCTGTAATCGGAATTAGCTCGAATCGTCATGTCCACGGACTCTGGAAGATCGTCTACATCCGTCATCTCGTCAAGGTAGATCGGAAGCGCGTTCTCAAACGCTAATTGTGACTCGAACTCGGTCTGCTCACGTACGAACTCATCGGTGAACAGCACTGGCGCGCCGACGTAGTTTAGAGCAATATCGATGATATCTTGATCGGCCCACTCCTCCAGTCGGTCTCGTTCGTCCTCCTCTAGTTCTTCGGCAGCTGCTGCGAACGCATCTTGGATGTCGCTCACGAGTTGTTCCATCCCCTTCATTTCCGCCACATGGGTTGCAGACGACTGCCACTCAATGAACGCAAACGTGATTTGCGCCAAGGAGACTGCCGTTAACTGGCCTGGACGGTCTAACCCTGCGTTCGACGGGCCAGCCAGTAGGAGGTCGGGCTGTTCAACGTCGGGTATATCGATGATACCAAGCCGGTCAAGCGTCCCCTTCGATCCCCCATGGACCGATTCGCTGGCTAGCCGGTAATATGGCTGGTAATGGTTCAGATCGCCAGCTTCCTGAAGGCCCCTAATCGACGGCCCGCCACCACCCTCGTATGCGTCCGCCGCCCACCCGGTTCCGTACCCGTTATCGTCGAAATCGGATCCAAACCGCTCTACCAGCTCCACTTTCCCCTCTTCGAGTGATGCTATCGTCTCATCATCGATCTGTTCCTCATTAAGGTCGTCTGCGTGTTCTTGATACGTCTGAGCGAAGTAGTATTCCCAGAGATACCGGTAGTGCAGAAAACGCTCGGCTGTGTCGGAGCCTGCTTGCTTGATGAAGGTAGTGGTAATCGAGAGTTCGTGAAGTGATCGCCATCGGGCAAAGGCTCCATCAGCAAATCCGCCTTTGAGCAGGTGGTGGATCTCCATCGCGACCTGTACTGCCCGTGCGTGAAGTCGATTCAGAGCGTCAAATACGAAGTCCTGTTCCTGAGCTGCCTGGAGGCGATATTCCGAGTTAATTGCATCACCCGTTTCCTGCGACCAGATAATGAACCGTTCAAGCAATTCCAAAGGTTCCCCCCAGCGATCTTCGATCCCGCGCTGAAATTCTGCCTTGGTTTCATAGAGCCGTCGCAATCCCTCGTCATCCTCGCGGACCTGCTGGTACATACTATCCCCAACAGCCTCGATGACCTCGCTGGTAGCTTCCTCGATCTCGTCTTCGGTAGGTTCCTCGTCGGGTTCTCCTTCCTGAAGAAGTTCCAGAAGCTGGTCGTGGATTGCCTGAGAGAGTGGGTCAGTATCGTTGGGCATTCTGAATTACTCTTTCTCGTGTTTCAGCAGAGTAGATGATGGAGCTTTGGGAGTGATTGGAGTCTATTTACCCCTCGATGGGTGAGGAGCTCGCTGTACTGGCGAGTTCCGTGAACATGGTGATAACGATGGCAACCAGAGACATCTACGAAACGAGCTTCGACGAGGACGTCAGAGCAGAGTCGAATGCGAACCAGTGTCCCGAGTGCAACGGCCGAGTCACCACGAACGCGGTCGAAACGGTCTGCGAGGACTGTGGGCTGATCATCGACGAACAGCGTATCGATTACGGGCCGGAGTGGCGGGCGTACGACGACGAGGAGGGCGAACGAACGGGCGTATCGCTTACTGGTGCACTTTAGCCAGTAACAGCGATTCGTTCTCTGCTTACACTGAGGAGAGCGCAATCTGAACCGCTTTCGGGAGGATCAACCCGATGAGGAGCTGACTCCACATCGCAAACGTCGCGGGATACTCCTTTGTGGACGTGATTCGATTCATGTGTTCTTGAATTTCGGCGGCCCGTTCCTGTTTGCCGGCTGGAATCTGGTGGTTCGTGATATCCCAGGGGCCGTCGACGACTTCGCGGAACTGTTGGTCGAGCTCGAGTAACTTCTCTCGCTTCTGTGTGTGCATGAATCGGTGAAAGATGTACAGCGAGTGGCCGAGCACTCCCGCGGCGATTAACCAGGCAGCAGTGAACAGTAGATTCGTGATTGCTGTCGGTGGAATCGGCTGCGAGAGGGAATCGAACAGAGTGGGCGCATAGATGAACACTGCGAACCCGATAATCGCACCGGCAGTGTAGTAGTAGGAGTGCTTGATGAGCTCTCCAACTGGTCTAAGTCCACCCAGTCGCTCTGGGTCCAAGAAATCTAATTCGATGTCCGAGTTCTCTACCCGTCTTGGGAGCACCAATTGGATGCCGAGATAGGTCGCAATTGCGTCGGTCGCAACGGGGACATAGACGAACGGAACGAGCACGACGTTCCCGAAGAGTGCAGGAATCCCGCCGTCTTTGAGCACGACGGGGATGGTGATGAAAAAGAGGAGATTGACGAAGATTATGCCGATGAAAACCAAGAAGCACGCCCACCGGAAGCGATCAGGAACCAGCGTCTGGAACTGGCTGTAGTTCGCTGTCCGTTCCTCGATTCGCATGTCTTTGAGAGCTTGCTCGTAGCGCCGATGTAGTGACCGCGTCAGGTAGACGACGGTTAGAATGGTTAGTGGTGTCAGAATCCAGAACGGGTTTTCGACGATGGTGGGTGTTTTGCCGACGAGATACTGGTATGGCTGCAGGACGAACACGTCGATAACGACCCCAGTTAGAACCGCTGTCATCGAGGGAGAGATGTCGAACGGAAGCCTGTCTGCGAGCCGCCGAAACCCCACTAACGACGCAACCTGGTCTAACCACGTCGTTACGTCGGACCTGGCAACACGCATACGTTACATAGCGACTAATCTGGAGGATGGCTTATATCTTGGTCCGAGACGTGGACTGTTCAGGTTCTGTGTCGGATTGGACGTGTGGAGCCATCCCCGCTGTTCCGTCTGGATCACAGACAAGCGGGCGTTTTGACTCCCGCAGTGACGATGTCGCAACCTAGTGTTCAGTCAGCCAAGCGCGCACCAGCGTCCTCACCGACCCATGAATAGACGCGTACACAGCCAGTCCGATTGCGCGTTGTCCACCGCTTTCTTGTTGGCCTACGAGGTACTGGTGAGGTGCGATGGTCCCGACACCCTCCACGCCCTCCCGACGAGCCCTCCTCACCGGCATCGGTGCCGGGCTCGCGACTGCGCTTGCCGGCTGTAGCGCGTCCGAATCCCATCAGTTGCCACCCGAGGACGGCACGCTCGTCACCGACTACGTCACCGCGAAAACCCGTCGACCGAACAAGCAGCCACCAGTCGTCGCACCCCGCGAAGACGATGTTGGAACAAACGAGACCGCAACCACGGTCGATCCGCTGTCGTTCCACGTTATCAAAAGTGAGGCGGACGCGGAGGCACTCGAATTCGCCGAGGAGGCGACGAACGTCGCGGCTGTGCGGCGACTCGTCGCGGAAACAGCATACGACAGCGCGTCCGTCCTCTTCTATCAGCGGCGCATCGGCGAGTGCTACGAGCTGCAACTGAACTACGTAACGAGAGATGGCGACGGCGACCCGAGCGTTGATTTCTGCAAGGTTGTCCGTGACGCCGAGATCGAGTGCGAGCGCGACGCCCGCGACTACGTCGCCGCATTCGTTCGCCTGCCGTTCCCTGCCGACGAGTACAATGGGTTCTCCGTCAGCAGCGGCGGGAGCTGTGACTCGGTTCCCGAGCGCTACCAGAACGAGAGTGATGCAGCATAACTCGATTGACGCGTCGCGCGATGCTTGCGGCCACAGGAACGGCAGCCGCGAGTACGCTCGCGGGCTGTAGTCGGTTCAACCCGCTCTCGAGTGAGTCGAGTGTCGACTACGACGAAGCCGCGCTTGCCGACCTCCCCTCTGAGCTGCCGCAAGTTCCACCGACGACACCCGTACAGCCGCCGACAGCACACGTGACGAACGCTCGTGACCGGATTCGGTCGCTCCTCGATGCTGCCGACCTGCCCAGCATCCCGAACGAAGTCGTACAGCGGACGCTTGCTCGCGAGCGCGAATCCGCACGGGATGCACTCACCCGGGACGACAGCGACAGCCGCGTTGAGGCGCTGGCGGGGCTGACACATCCCCGCTCGGAAGCGATGTTCGTCAACGCCGGGTTCGCCGCCTTCGAGGGGTCGCTGACACCGAGCGATATCGCTGCCCGGCGTCAGCGCCACCGTCGAGACGCGGAGGCGTTCCTCAGGGAGTACGCGTACGTTGGTCCCACAGACGACCCTGTAGCGGCGTTCGCCGAGCACGCGAAAATCACTGACTGGGGCCAGACTGGCGCCCGCATCATCACTGCAGACGACCACCACGAGTACGAGAACACGGTCCTCCACGTCGCCGAACTCGCCAAGGACATCGAGTGGGGGCGGGCGTATGCTGCCGATGCCCGCCGGCTCCACGACCACTACACGTCGACGCTCGACGACCCCCACGACTACGAAGGCCACTTCGCGAGCGTCGCAGATTCACTCGTCGACGACATCGCTGCATACGCGGACGAGCGCGACCGGGAGGCATGGACGAGTGGGTTCGACCGTGATATCGAGAACACTGCCGCCGAGGAACTCCTTCAAGAGCTGGGTCATTCACGGTGGATTGCCGCCAAGACTGCTGTTCAGCGCCGCGACAACGATCACTCTGTACGTGCGATTGCGCAAGCGATGCAGGCGCTCGTGGCGGATCGCGCGCTTGCTGGTGCGACCGACGCGATTTCCGACGGTGCCTACGGGACGCCCGAGTCAGTCGAGCCGATCGCTGCGGAACGCACTGCCGCCGTGAACGGGCTTCGAGACCTGCTCGATAGTTCGCCCACGATGCTCGCGCGTCAGCTCGCCCAGTATGTTCACAACCCGATTCACAACGCCGACCGTAGCATCGACGAGGGGACAGTCACCCCACCTGGTCACTACCTCTACGCGGAGTACGCCACCGCAAACCATTACGCTACTGCTGCATCCGCCGTCCTCCAGCGAGTCAGCGACGCACTCAGCAACTGATCGAGAAGAAGTTTTCTCAAGATAACTGTACGGGAATCCCGGTATCACCGGTAGGTGTCGGGGAGTAGGCCAGCTATTCTCGTCTCGTTCTCGCTCCGATCTATCGGGTCGGTTTTTCGTGCGCCGGCGAGCGGTGCGGCGCTCACAGTCGCCGCATCGCCCGATGCCCAGTCATGCACTCACTGACCTCGACCCGACGAATCGCGTGCTCAAACGTGCCCAGTACGAAGCGTTCGCGTTCTCGCTGTTGGACGGCGACGTAGTCGTGCGCAACGATAGCCATCCTAACCCAGCGGACCACGAGTACCGCGTCCACATCGACGACGGCGTCCCGGTGAACTGTGAGTGCCCTGCTGACGAGTACGAGGGGCCGTGCAAGCACCGGGTCGCCGTCGCCATCCGGACTCGCATCCTCGAACTCGCGGTACAGATGCGGGATGTCGCCAACACCGGTCGCCCCGACGGTGAACAGATAGACACGCAGGCTGCGGACAGTTCGCCGCCCCAGTGCGACTGCGACAGCCTTCCCGGCGACTTCCCGTGCTGGGAGTGCGTGCGGACCAATCGCCGAGAGCTCCCCGAGTAGAGCCATCCGATCGTGCGACGACCGCGGTTGTTTGTCGGCCCCCAGCGAGGGGCGCGGGGTGCAGTGAACGCATCCCGCGTGTTACCGATGGGTTCGACCAATATCGACGAGTTCGACGAGAAGGCATCGAGAACAAATCGAACGTGTCCCGACTGTGGCGGGAGCCTGCGAGCCACGCGAACCGAAACCGTCTGTGAGAGCTGTGGGCTCGTGGTCGACGAGCATCGAATCGACCACGGGCCGGAGTGGCGGTCGTTCGACGACGAGGACTCCACTCAGCGGCGAACGGGTGGCCCGCTGACTGTACGGCGGCACGACCGTGGCCTGTCGACGGAGATCGGGCAGGACACGGATGCAAACGGCAAGCCGTTGTCCGCGAAGAAGCGTCGGCAACTCGGCCGGCTGCGGCGCGAGCAGACGCGTGGCCGGTTCCAGTCGAAAGCCGAGCGGAACCTCGCACACGGCCTGGGTGAAGTGCGGCGCGTCGCGAGCCAGCTCGGCGTGGGCGATACGGTCTGTGACCAGGCGTGCCAGCTGTTTCGAAGCGCCCAGAACGAGGACCTGCTGCGCGGGCGGTCCATCGAGGCGATTGCCGCGGCCAGCGTGTACGGCGCGAGTCGGTGTAACGGTCGCTCGCGGCTGCTGGACGAGGTCGCGGCGGTTGCCCGCGTCGACGCGTCGCGCGTCACGAACGCGTACAAGACGCTGAACGAGACGCTCGGCCTGCCCACCAAGCCGGTCGCTCCGAAGCTGTTCGTGCCGCGGCTGGCCTCCAAGCTTGACTGTCCGGACGGGGTGCGACAGCGGGCGCGAGCGCTCGCGGAGCAGGCCGAAGCGCAGAGCGTGACGACGGGTGTCCACCCGGCCGGGTTCGCGGCGGCTTGCCTCTACAAGGCCGCTCGTGAGGCGGGATGGGTGCTGACGCAATCCGAGGCGGCGGCCGTGGCGAACGCCTCGAAGGCGACGGTTCGGGCTCACCGGGATACGTTAGAGGAAGAAGTCGTCTAACGCACATTACGCTCCTCTCGGGCCGTCCACGGGATTCTGTACGCTAACCGCGGTTACCTCCAGCCAGTTGTTGGCGAGTCGACGTCTGCCCGACAGCGCACCCTCGAATTAACGTATTTTCGGGGAGAACCCGGCCATATGCCCTCCGCGACGCGCCGCCAACTCCTCACCGCCCTTGGGTCCGCGAGTATCGCGCTTGCAGGCTGTCTCTCGCCATCCCGGCCCTCCGGAGACCTTGGCGACGTCACCGGGACGTGGGAGATGGTCGGTCGAACCGCCGGGCACACTCGCCGAACAGCAGCAAGTCCGACGGACCCGGAGACGGTCTGGCAGACTGACCTCGACCAAGTACGGGCTACTGGTACACCAGCGGTCAGCGCTGGACACCTCTACGTCCCCGTCGATGCGGTCTCCGAGACGGCGCGGCATCGATATCGGCTGCACGCGTTGCGCGCGGCGACAGGCGAACAGCAGTGGCAGGTGCCACTTCGGTCGGAGCCGAACGGGCCACCCGCAGTACGCGGTGACCACGTCGTCGTGACGGCCAAGCGAGCGGTCGAACAGGGCCGTATCGTCGGCTTTCGGACGCGATACGGTGACGAGGAGTGGCTCGTCGACGTCGACGCCAGACTCACCGCCCCACCCACGATTGCCGGCGGAGTCGTCTACGTGCCCGACTGGAGCGGTCGCGTCCACGCCATCTCGGTCGGTGAGGGGACTATCCAGTGGTCACAGCACGTCGATGCAGCGGCGGGCGGGCGAACATTCGCGGAGCCAGTTGCCGTCCTCGACGAGATACTGTACCTCGGCTCGCGCTCGGGGAAGACCGGCGTCGTCGCGTTGGACGCCACGACAGGCGAAAAAGTGTGGGCGGAATCGACACGGGCGGTGACCGGTGGCCCAGTCGCTCATCCAAACGGGGTCGTCGTGCAGAGCCATCAACTCGTGACGGCGTTCGACACGGATGGGACACGCCAGTGGTCGTTCAACGTCCCTGACGCCAGAGTGCGACAGGTCGCCGTCGATCGACAACACGTGTACGTATCTGCCGGCGCCACGGTCTATGCCATCGACTGGGACGGGGAGAACGCGTGGACGTACGAAGCGCCGGGAGACCGGCTTGGAGCGCCGACGGTCACCGAGGAGGCGGTTCTCGTTCGAAGCGACACACACCTGATAGCGGTATCTCGAACGACCGGCGACGAGCAGTGGCGCACGACCACCGGTGGGACGAGTCGTGTAATCGTGACTCCAGAGGCGATTTTCCTCCCCGACTCAGGTGGCCGTCTGACCGCGCTCGGAGCGAACTAGGGGGAGTCCCCTGGCGAAACAACTGCTGGCGGAACTAGCAGATGGTGTCGACGGCTAGCTCACTGGCGAGCAGACCGTCTACCTCCCGTCGCCGTGACTCCGCGACCTGTATTTCGTGCCCTCAGAGAGGGCGAGGGCTCGATCGAGAGTCCTCAGAGGTGACTTCCAGTGAGTCAACAACAGCGGCCGGACAACGTCTCGATCGACGACATCCCGATCGATATCGATAACACGCAATCAGCGGAGGTTGATCCCGCCGACATCCCAACGAAATCGAGTCCATCACTCGTGGGCTCGCCAGTAAGCAGCCGTCGACGAATCCGTTGGGCGTGCTGAAAACGGCCCGGTGGTGGTATATCCATGGAAAGGGTGGGATGGACCCCGCCTTCCAGTGCGCCATCGAATGGGCGCGTCACGTAGCGACACGCCCAACGACATCAAGTGACGTTTCGTTGCAGTCGGTGAGAACGACCCGGCGTAAAAAAGCTGGTCGTCCAACTACTGATATCTCGGTTTTGCATCGAGCTATCTTAATCCAGGGGGAGAATCGCCGCTCATAGTGGGAGTGAAAACAGGAACGTTGAGATACGCCGGCCATTGAGTAGCAGCCGAATCAGAGATTCGACGGTCACTTTCTCTCCAGCTAGGATCTATCACCCTGACACATAACAGGCAAAGTATGGCGATCGGGGTACTCGCAACAACAGAGCAGATCAAGTGCCCGGGACCTTGCCCCTAGAACGGTACACATTGCATCCATCAGTAACGATGTACTTCAGTCCAGTTGCTGGCCGTGAAACACAGCACTATGTATTTCCAAGTGGTCTGAGAAGGGAAACTGATGTCCCTGAAGATTGGGTCCTCGATCATAGGTGGGATTCGCCGCGCCGCGAATCGAAACGGCTTGAAACTAATCGTTGGCTACGCCGTTCTCGGTCTCATCTGGCAACTTACGTTCTATAGTGCGTTCGTTACTTGGGTTGAGACAACCGAGATGTCGACGGAAGGACTAGAGCTGCCAACCATCGAAGCACCGCTCGCACTCCTCTCCGTAGGCGCAGTCATCTCACTGCTCGCGCTCCAATACCTGACGATTGTTGCGCTCCGAACGTTCGTTGATGGCCACACCAAGACAATTCCACGAGAATACTATACGCGAAATATCATCTACGTCCTTGTCAACTCGATTCTCGGCAGTATCGCCTTTGGTCTGCTCGTCACGATCGGCACTGTCCTCCTCATTATTCCCGGTATTATCGCCTACATCGCGTTCCTGTTCATGATTGTCTACATCACTGTCGAAGATGAGAACTTCATTGCTGCCCTCCGCGATAGTTGGGCGCTTACGCGCGGCCACTGGCTCCGTATATTCGGCCTGCTGGTCATTCTCGGTGTTGGCGTCGGCATCTTCTCCGGTATCCTATCCGCCGTGACGAATCTGGTGATGACCGCGGCTGCTAACCAATCACTGGGGACCATCCTTTCAGGAGTTGTTGCACTCCCGTTCTCACTGTTTACCCTCGGCATTATCGCCGAAGCATACATCCAACTCCGCTCCGCCAAATCACCGGCTGAGGAACTCTAAGGTAGTTGGTGGTCAGCCCATAGTATTGCTCTGGATGGATGATACAGTTTAGGAGCAGCTAACATCCTCGCTATTTGAGGAAAATCGTTGTCGAGCTTGGAGACCGCTTTTCTGACATCCTCCCACGGCTAAAGCCGTGAGCTTTCGCCTCGCTAGCGCTGTAAATTGCGTTCCCGTAGCCGTGATGTCTCAACAGTCCAGACAAATCACCCTAAGCTTGGCAGTGGTTTTGCTGGAATCGTCTCGTTGAGCGTCACACCCACCCGACTCCAGAGCCACAACAGCGCCACGTCAGCTGTCGATACTCAGACCAGACTGCCACAGCAACGGTTCACGATTCACGCCCGCTGTAAATAGCGGCGGTTCGCTTGCTGAATACCTCAGTCGACTTCCGAGAACACACGTACACGCTATCTGCCCGTATCAAAATCGACCCACACTCACCGAATAGCCAGTCATCATTAACCAACGCTTGCACTGGTTCCCTGATAGTGTTGGTTAAGGTTGTAGCCGTCGAGTTCACAATGTGGCACTGGTGAGAGGATTAGGTGTCGTCGGATAGGAAGGAAGCTGACCGAGCAATGAGCCCACAACCAAGCGGTCGCGCGTGTGTGTATGCCAAGTGACTCCGACGACAATTGGACGTATATCCGAGTTTATTGTAGTCTTTACGCACGAACACACTGATCAAGGGACTGCTACTAGCCACCGAGAACAGACAGCCACATGATGAGGTCGTTCGCGAGAATGGTTTCGCGAACGCACCGAGTGCGTCAAAATCCAAATGAAAGTAAGACGGCCAATGGTCGCTTACCGAGGAGGATAGTTCCTTTTCTCAGAAGTTTCGGGTAAGGGGTTCGTTTGTCCGGTTATCTTGTCACCACTTGGCAATCCACAATACCACTATATAGGACGACTAGTAATGGTTTACTCAATCATCACAAAACCTAGTCTGATGCTTCAACCGATCACGCTAACTACTGGGGCCCCAACGTCACGCCACCACATTACTCGCATCCAAACCGCACATCAAGCAGTTCTCGACGAACGCGAACTCCTCCAAGCAGAGGCAGCCGCGTTCAGCAATCTCTGTGCACGCCTTGATCAAATCTCCTGCGACCCCAGAGAGCCAACTAGTCCAACAGCGACCACACACGAGACAATTACCGGCCAGCCCGACTCAGTCGAACAGCACGGCGATACCCCCTCCGAGATGCGTACGTTGAAACGGTGATGAACACGCCACACTACGACGAGGAATACGGGGATTCTTTCTGGGAGAGCGTCGCCGCGGAGTTCGGGAACGAATTTGCGACACTGCTGAAGCAAGCCACAGTCATCACCCCCGAGTTGAAACAGCAAGTGTTGACCGCAGCCCAGCAGGCGAAAACGCAACGAAAGCGCCTCATCTCGACACTCAACCAGGAAGCAGCTAATCTTCAGAACGCGAACGCGGAACTGCAATCAGTCGCTGTAGAGGCCAACGTCATCCAATCACGGCCGTTTTATGACTGTGCAACCGACGAACTCCAGCAATTGCAGACTGACCTCGACGAGCTTGCAGCACAATGCCAGAACCTCGCGGACCGCCGCCAAAACGGTGAGTTAGAACCGCGATCAGCGGGGGGCCTCAAAACTAGTCTTCGAGTGCCCGACTACTGTTACGAACCACTTTCAGTCACCTATCCAGTCCTTGACGCGGTCGCCACAGTTAGTTCCTGCATTGCAACGACTAATCAACGAATCACGACTATCCTCAAGAAAAACTCCTCGTAATCGGGCTGGCCGACGCTACAGGGAGAACAAGCTGAGTGATACAGCCTGAAAGAAATCGAGTTTCCAAGAGCTGTTCGGTGGCTTGCTTACGATCCATCTGTATTCCGGGGATATTGTGTCAATGGAATTAGATTTAGGGGTTTCTCCCGAAATCCGGGGGTATGGACGACCAGCGAATCTGTCAAAGATGCCCCCTCCAGATAGAATGAGGGCGTCCGGTTCATCTAGTTGAGTTCGATCTCAGTCTTGCACCAGAGAGCCCAAAGACCTACAATCCCAGAGTGATAATCTGCGCTTGTCGCCGGCATTAGAGGGCAACCCCCGCTGCGCCCCCTGCTCGCGGTATCACAACTTTGTCGAGCACGCCGGCGACATATGCCGCTAGGCGTGTTCTCAATCTCAATCTGGTAACCCAAAACAACCCATCAGGCCGCCATCAGTACGTAAACTGGTGGTTTCTCGTACGTTTACCGCTATAAATGCCAGGTGTTGAGGTATTTGCTCAAACATCTATCGTGCGTTCATTTACGTGTTACCGTAGTAGTTAGTGAACTGCTGTGGGATCAATCCGCGAGGCACTCGGCCCGCTCGGTCTATAGGTAGTCATCGTTTAGACAGACGACAACTTGACGGAGTTTCCGATGTCCATAATGTCCATCTTCCCAGAGTCAATGCTTCAATCCAGACCAAGTCGTCTGAAACTCCGCGCTGGCTTCGCTGGCCTTGTCGGCGTCTTCGTTTCAATCCCGTCGTAGGTTTCTCATGTCAAAACCGTTCGGAGCGGACGCGTTCGCTACCCGTTCAGCTTATCAGCGCTCTCTTGGCCGACGTGTGCGGCCGCATCAGCCTTTGACGCAGCAGTCGACTCCAACGCTAAAACCCCCTCAGTAACCGAATACGAGACGCCTGCCGCGTGCTCCCCCAAATCCTCGCTCGCAGCCTCAAGTACCCGTTCCGCGTTAGATGCCTGCTCAACCGCATCCGAATACTCCCCCAACCTATGAGAAGTACGAGCCGCTACTAACGATTTAACACCCTGGATCACCCGTGCGAGTAATCCTTCCGTCCCGTTGAGAGCACGTCGTTCGCCAGCCAATTGTTGGATCTTAGTCGAATATTCGCCCCGGGACAACGCTGTTAGTGCATCTGTATCGCTCTGGTTACGCTCACGCTGAAGGTCGCTTACCGGCTTTAGCGTGTCTGTCACCGCGGTCCGCATCGTGAATGACGCCGACTGAGCCTCAGTCGGATTCTCATTTTGGAGAGCAGATTGTGCCGTCTTGAGCGCGGTGTACGCTCGACACACGGCTGCCTGTGCCGTCGTTGAACGGGAGAGAAACGAATGAATGCCAGTGAGCCGGCCGATGGTCTTCGATTGCTTGTCGGTTGTCTCCGCCTCTTTTGCAGCCGTAAGCGCGTCTTCGGCATCAGTGAGAGCGGTGTCGACCGGTGACGGCTGGAACGACGAAGTAGTGGCTGTAACGGTTGTGAGATCTGGGTCATCGCTGCCGGTGTATGCCTGGAGCGCAGTCGTGAGTGCGCGTCGAGTACGCTTGATTTCGGTAGCGGCATCCGGTTGTGGTTGCGATGTCGTTTGGGTGGCAGCCTCAGTTTCCGTGGCCGACTCAGTCGCTGTGCTAGTGTCTACTGACGTGGTGGTGTCAGTTGTCGGTGCGGTCGTAGCGGTGTCCGTGGACTGGTTTCGGGTGTCGCTACTGGTGCAGCCCGCAATCCCAGCGACGGCAACAGCGATGGTTCGGAGATACGAGCGGCGATCCATACCATGGACAGATTACGCCGCGAATATAACAGTTGTTGCAAATACGATTTCGCTATCCGAAGATGGCAAGAACGATTGTTACAACGAAGAATCCAGTTGACCGGCCGATGCGGACTGACAGTCGGTGTGAGTGCTGGTTTAGGCTTCCGCCGATTTTGAACTCGTCCTCCAAATGGTTGCCTTCTCGGCGAGTGTATCTAAGACGATTAGCGTCGGTGGGAGCGTTGCCAGCGACGCAATTAGGGTGAGAAAGATCACACCAACGGTGAGAAAGCCGAAGCTGCTAAGAACCGGGAATGGGGAGAGGATCAGCGCAGAGAAGCCGAAGACAGTCGTCATCCCAGAGACGCTGATTGCTTTCCCAACACGGCCGGCAGCCACTTCAACGGCATCAAGCCGACTCACACCGTTCCGCTGCTTTTCTTCATAGTATCGTTCCATCACGATGATCGTGTACTCCGCGCCGATCCCGACAGTCATCGCCCCTAGACTTGCCCCAAGTGGGGAGACCGGTAAATCAAGGGCGAACATATATATGTTCTGCCACCCGACCACGAACACCATCGGGACGAGCGGTGCAACCGCTTTCACGAGGTCACGGTAGTACAGCAAGAGGAGTGCAAATACGAAGACCACACCTAATGCTGTCGTCGTGTTCCGTGACTCAATTTGCTCCATAATCGCGGGTGTGGAGATCGCGGCTGTTCCGGTAAGCTCAGCAGTAACCCCCGGCGGTGGATTACTATACGTCATTGAGCCGCGTGCATTCTCCAAGAACGACAACACTTCAGCGGTCGTCATATCCTGTGGCGACACGATCGTAATGTGCGCGCGGCCATCGTTGTAATATCGCTGTCGCTGTTGTTCGGGGATCTGTTCAAGTACGCGGTTAACACCTGCCTCTGTCTGTGGGATTTCACCACTATTGTACTGTTTTACCAGCGTTGCCGGGGTATCGACCCCCTGGATTAGTGGTGCTTGTGTTGCAACGTGCTCTAATTCATCCATCCATCGCAGCGTCTCCGGATGTTTCAACTCCGATCCGGTGACCAAGACATCGTAGCTGGTGGACCCACCACCACCGGTCTCAGCCCGGAACTGCTGGAGATCAACGTATGCAGGGAGATCTTGTGGGATAAATTCTTCAGTATCGGCCATCGTGTCCAGCGACCCACCAATCTGGAAGCCGACACCCGTAAGAACGAGTGCGAGTAGTAGGACCGCAACTGGACGAGTGGCAAGTACCCGGGAGCCGCGGCCGAGTATCCGCCCGACAAGCCCGATGCCCGAATCATCGGCTTGTGTTGTTGTAGTTTCGCTCTCGTCAGAGTATTCCTGAGACGTGTCGGATTTCCACCGGATATAGAGTGTAAGTGCCGGTATGAGAATGAGAATACCGGCGAGGAACGTCAGTAAGACCCCCAAAATGGAGGTCTGAGCGAACCAGATAATCGCTGGGGAAGACGCTGACACCCACGTTGCGCCGAACCCAAGCGCCGCAGCAAGCATCGCAATCATGACTGGTGGTCCGATTCCACCGAGCGCCTTCGGGAGTGCCTTCCGGGGTGGGTTTGTTTCCAGTTCCTCTTCGTAGCGTTCGTGGAACTGCACAGAGTAGTCGATCCCTAAGCCGATGAGAATCGGGAATACCGCACTCGTCATCGTCGAGTTCGGAATCCCACCATAGCCAATCGCCCCGAAAGTGTAGATGACGCCCGTGAAGACAGCCACGATCGGGAGTAAGCGTAACCGTACACCGCGGAACAGGAAGAATAGGGCAAGAACCATCAGGCCAACTGCCAGCCCGAGCAGCTGCTGAGTGCTTTGCTGAATGAGCGTTGAAAGCTGCGCAGAGAACGCTGCGCTCCCGGTAACCGTTACCGTTGCACTGGCGGGAAACCGTGCCCAGTCGCTAGTACTGACTGCTTTCGAGTAAATGGGACGTTCCGCTTGTTGTGATAGGCCAGTATCCGTGACAATCTGGACTGTAGTGTAGTCGGGTGACCCAATGACGGCTTCAATTTTTGTCTTTGACTCCGGAATCCGACCGTATTCTGCACGGATTTGATCGGCCGGACTCCGGACCATATAGACGTCATCAGTTTTCGCCATTCGTCGGTCGTATCGATCGATCGCTTCGATCGTCGCTGGCTCAGTGATATCTCCGCGGACTAGAACGGCGATTGACCCATGATCGAACGATTCAGAGAACGCATCATACGTGGGGTCACTGCCGACGAAGGCTGCATCACCCGTGACACTCGTGATTTGTGCGGCGCCACCAACTGCAACGAGAATTAATAGCGCCGCAATAACGAGTGTTGCTACTGGCCGTGCCTGGATTCGATCACCGATCGAGGTGAATGCGCCGCGTAAAGTACCCATAAGTTGATTGTTTAGTTATTCTGGAGTTAACGGCGCCGGTACAGGATGAAACCAGCTCCGATCACCACAACGATGAGACCACCGATCACCGGGAGAGGAACTGGTAGACCGCCTGATCCGGATGCAATCGTGATACCGATTGGGAGTCCATCAGTGTACTTTGTATCTCCATTCTGTTCGTCGTATCGGAGTTCAACTGACGCGTCGTAATCCTTGACGAGCGCGTCAGAACCAGCACTCACTGTAAATGTCGCTACCTTCGTCTCACCGGGTTCCATCGAACCCAGATATGCCCCGTCATCGGATGTCGACAGCGGGTCGCTGACGAACAGTTTTGCATTTGTTGCGGATACCGGCTGTTCGCCCTGATATTGCACTCTAACGGTGACCGTATCACTCCCACCCGGTGATACGTCGGTGCTGACGTTAACGACTTCAAATGGGCTCTGTTCAGCGCCGATCTCGAGTGCTTTCCGAATCGGAGACGTTGTCGTTCGGATATCACCATTGGCGTTCTCGTATTCGACAGTGAACGGGAAGGTGTTTGTGCCTGGTTCGGCGGCCTCAGGGATTGAGACCGTGAAAGAAACTGGTTTTGATTCACCCGGTGCGAGATCTCCGACCGCGGTTTCCCCGTTGGTTGCGGTGATGCCTGGTAGCGAGGCGAGTTGAACGGCAACATTATTTGCATTTCCAAGGCCAGTATTGACAATCTCGGCTTGGATCGTTGCATCGGTTTCATCCACGCGGAACCGCTTCGTTTGGATGTTTGTTAGCGCAAATCGGCGTTCGGGCTGGACTAAGACACCCGTTGTTAACGTATCAGATCGCTTCGTCACTCCATTCTCGTTGGTGTACGAGAGTGTCGTTTCGATAGGGTAATGACCGGGTTCAGTCCTTGCTTCGGCTCCAATCTTGGCAGAGAGGTTTTTCGATTCGCCAGGCGCGATCGACGAGATATAGACGCTCGTCGAAGACTGAGGGCTAGATCTGGAACCGAAATAGAGCGCTGGCGACTGACTGCGTAGTTGTACGGACGCATCAGTGGCGGTTTTCGTCCCCGTATTTTTCACCGCGAATGAAAGCTCGCCAGTATCACCACCGAAGACCTCGTTCTCATCGTCGGCGATAAGTTTGAACTGTGGTTTCTTTTCGACTGTTAGTTCAATATACTCAATGTCTTTTTTCTCACTCATCTTTCGGAATGTTTCACTGTATGGACCGTAGGAAACTGATTGGGTGTGTTCATACGATATCTCAACAGGGATACGGTACGTACCCGGCTTCACGTCGCCGAGTTCAAGTTGGAAGTTTGATCGGACAGCAGCCCCGCTTGGGAGACTACTAACGGTGTGTGTACCCGTATTCACACTAATTGACTCACTAAGGCGGTCTTCTAAAATCCGAATTTGAAGGCCTTGAGCAGTCTGTACTTCCTTCTCATACTGGGGTTGACCACCTTGAAGGATTCTCCCCGTGTTTGAGATGGTGACTGTGAGCGCTTGTGTTGAACTGGCTTCAACCGGCCCGTTTGGGGAGGTGACTTCAAGTTTGGGTTTTCCAGTAACTGTGCTTTGAGCGGCCTGTGCTGGCATTGGGACCGCGGAGATCACAACAACTAGTGCGAGAGCCATCACGCCTATTCCGGAAATACATTGCCGGAAGGAAGTTTTATTAGCCATAGTTTGTAAAATTATTTATTTTTATATTATTTAATTTTGCCGTGGTCCACCACATTGGACTGGCAGTACGATGTGAGTGTTGTCCCGAGTTGTCTGCTCAGATGCATTAGCATGTACCTACCGAACGTTTGGGAGGTATCAACTTTTTCATTTTTGCTGGTCCACGGCACCCCCCGAGAATCACCGAAGAAGTCGGAGTAGCCATGTCTGGTCCACTATATGCTTCAACGCACGAAGGCGTGATTCCACTCGGTACAAGCTCAGTAAACAGCGGCGAGCCTCGTCAATTCAGGTAGCAGACGCAGACTGCAAGAAGATGGCCGCCCTGGCGGGCTCACGTCAAGAAGTGGGATGTACGGTGTCAAAACTAACGCGAGCAGCACAACGAGGACGCGGACAACAAGCCCGGCGATCTGGGAGTCAGCGGCGACCACAGTTGGTCGGACCTACTTGAAGCTGAGACACGAGCGTCAGCATCAGCGCGAGCGTACCTGCTGTTTTTCGGTTGAAGTCCACGATTTTCGTGTTAGTCATAGTAGCGTGTGTGTTCGAACTACCTCGAATGGGTGTTTCGGGGCTGTCACCCTGTCTATCCGAACGTGACCCGAATCAGTTGGTAACTGACTCAAGCAACGGCGGGCAGTGCCGCAAAGGCTTTGCCCACTTACCAACTATTCAGATGGTGTTGTTAGGTCTTTACTGAGGGAATTAATTGACAAAACCAATACAGATCGAATCCTCTATTGCTAAAATGGTTTTAAGAGTTATTTACTGAGCTAGCTACTCAGTCTACTTGCGAACCCGTCATGAGATTCCGACCAAATTAGGGCATCTGTCGGTAGCCATGCTGAATGTAGAGGTCAGCAAGTTCAACCCGAGGACAAGACGAAGTCATTACTGCCTGACGGTTTCACGAAGTAGTAGGGCATGACCCCCGGTTAAGCGGGGGGAAGAGACACCGAGATTTTCATTCTGCGGCCAGAATATTGCAAGCGCCGTTTTTAGTATCTTAGTCGATTCCGGCCTGTGGGCCATAGAAAACAGTACGCTAATTCAACTGCTGATCCTACAGCAGAGTCTGGACAGTCGTTCGTTAACAATGCCCGTACTATATCAAATAAATATGGCTACTACGGCGAGTATTATTTGATAGGGCTGCAACCGAATCTTCCACTCTGCCACGATAAGCGTCGGTATACCATCTGTCTCTGGTATTTGTTGTTGGAACTCTCTTATATTGTGAACTAATCACTGGTGTCGTGCTATCTCTTCACGAAGGGTTTAAGTTGGTGAGCTATTGAACGAGGTGTATGCCACGCAAAGGCAAAGACGAGCAGAACACTAGCCGCCGCCGGTTCCTCAAAGCAACGGGTGCAGTTGCTCTTACCTCCGCAGTTGCAGGCTGTAGCAGTGGTGGGGACAGCGATGGCGCGACGACCAGCGGGACGACGACGAGTGGGGAGGGCGAAAGTGAGACGTACACGCCCGACTTTGACGGGTATCCATATGGCATCAACGAGACGCAAGTTCAGAAGGCCCGCCAGGTGATGGAAGAGGCAGGGTACGGGCCCAACAACCGCTACGAGCTGAACTGGCTACAGTACCAGAGCCCGGCCTGGGAGGAGATGGCGAACACGATTCGGGCGCGCCTGGAGCAGGCCCACATCGACATGAACATCAACCAGGCGGACTTCGGTGCGCTCGTCGATTCTACTGAGCAGGGCGAGCACGAAGCGTACACGCTTGGGTGGGTCGCTGACTATCCCCAGCCCCGAAACTTCCTGCAGTTGATTCAGCCGTCGAACACGAACTACAACGAGAGTGGTGCGAACGGCGCACGGCTCTTCTGGACTGAGGATGCAGAAGAGTCCAACGCAGTTCGCGACTTCATGACCGAGCAGTACAGCCGGATTCTTGACAACCCCGGTCGGTCGGACGAAGCTGTCGAGACCCGCAATGATGCTGCCGTGCAGTTGGAGAAAGGGATCTGGGAGTCTGCCTGTCTGATCCCGATTTACCACCAGAAGTCCGAATACTTCTGGTACGATCACGTTGACTACGAGCCCTTCGGTGGCATGGGTAGCTCGCGGCAGAAGTCGAACATCGCTGTCAAATCCCTTGAAGGGAAAGACCGCCTGAGCGGGTCCTCGGCAACGTTCAACACGCTTGACCCAGTTGCGTCGGGGAACACCGCCAGCGGGAGCAAGATCATGGACATGTTCGACGCCCCGCTGAACTACCGGAACGGGACGACCGAGGTCGAGAACCTCCTCATCCAGGATTACGAGATCAGTGACGATCTCACTGAGTACACGTTCACGCTCAAGGAAGGCGTCCAGTTCCACGGCGATTACGGCGAGCTGACCGCAGACGACGTTGTGTACTCGTTCCGCCGCCTCCTGGAGTCGACGAACTCCACGAACCAGTACTTCCCCGTCTCCGTGCTCGGGATCGAACACGAGACGGACGACGATGGGAACATCACGGAGACGACTGGCGTCGAGGCGGTCGACGACTACACGTTCCGTGTGTCCCTGGAGCAGCCGTTCCCGTACGGCCTCTCTGTGCTGGCTTACAGCGCGTTCTCGGTGGTCCCGGAAGGAATCGTCGGTGACATCGACGGCTACGAGGGCGATCTGTCCTACGAGGAGTTCTCCGCCTCGAACCCGATCGGGAGCGGTCCCTTCGAGTTCGTGAACTGGGAGTCCGGGAACGGCGGTGAGTTCTCGGCCGACACGTTCGACGATTACCACGGCGAGGCTGCGTCGTTCGACGGGATCGACGACGCGATTATCACCGACCCCAGTGCGTCGTACAACTACTTCCTGAACCAGAACTCCGACATCGACGAGATTCCGACGTCGCAGTACGATCCGAGCCTGGTGTCAGTTGAGGAAACCCTCGAAGGTGGTCGCGAAGTCGGTACCTACGGCCCCATGGAAAACGACCAAACGGTCAACTACTCCGGTGTGCCGACGATCGACACCTACTTTGTTGGATTCCACATGGAGAAGGTCCCCAAAGCCGTTCGGCAGGCAATGGCGTACGTCGTGAATCGGGAGCAGTTCGTGGCGGACGTGTTCAAGGAGCGTGGTGCCGGCGCCTTCCACCTCCAGCCGCCGCAGGTCTTCCCTGGCGGCCAGGAAGCATACGACCAGCATTACCAAGGCTAAGCCTGGTTTCCGGTTTCAAACCGAATCCTTTTTGTCCGCTTAGAAAAATTCCCTTGGTACGCTGACGCACGCCCTAATCCACCGATACATAATTACAATTATGAGCGAATCCACGACCGCCCTCTTGGGTGAACGTCGATGAAGCGAGCGATATACCTCCTAAAGCGGTTATTCCTTGGGGTCCCTGTCCTCCTGTTCGGACTTACAGTCACCTTCATGGTGCTGTATCTCGGTCCAATCGATCCCGTTCTAGCAATCCTCGGTCGGGACGCGAATCCGGCGGCTGCACGCCAACTCGAAATAGCGCTCGGCTTACGCTATCCAAGCGGCGAGATGGTCCCACTCTGGGTTCAATACAAGAACTTCGTCGTCAACATGGTGACGTTCGACTTCGGGACCTCTTGGGGCGTCGCCCGGAACCAGCCAGTGATGGACCTGATTATCGGTCGGATGCCCGCCACGCTCTGGCTCGGGTTCTGGTCGGTCGCCGTTGCCCTTGGACTCGGGGTTCCAATCGGTCTCTATGCCGGCCTGAACTCGAACACGTTCCGAGACTACACGGCCTCGTTCGGTGGTATCGTGTGGCGTGCAATGCCGAACTTCTGGCTCGCCGTCATGCTTGCCGGTGTCCTCTCCGCAGGTGGGATACTCTCGGGCTACCGAGACTTTCTCATCCCGACTGACGTTATCGGTACTTCGGACGCACTCGGGAATCTCTTCTCTGGGATTGACCTATTCACGGGCATCCCAATCTTGGAGTTCCTCTGGATTCCAGTCCCCAACCTTATGCCGATGGCAGAGGCGTTCAAGTGGATTCTTCCCGCCGCACTCGTCCTCGGCTCGTCCTCGATGGGTAACGAAGTGCGGATCGGACGTACCGCGGTTCTTGAGAGTCTTAACGCCGAGTACATCGATACGGCAAAAGCAAAGGGCGTTTCGCCACGGCGGATCATCACAAAACACGTCGGCCGTAACGCGGTTATTCCGCTGCTCCCCGTGATCATGGGGGAGTTTTACATCCTCATCGGCGGCTCCGTCCTCGTCGAAAAGGTGTTCAGCATCAACGGGCTTGGAAACCTCTTCCTCCGTGCCACCTTCGCCGCGGACATTCCGGTCATGATGTCGTTGACGTTCCTCTTCATCATCATCCAGATCGTGTTCAACACGCTGCAGGACCTCCTCTACACGTATATTGACCCGCGAATCGCCCTTACGGATAATGCTGAGTGATCAATAATGTGTGCAAATGCCACTCTCACGGAAGACGCGTCCGATGTTAGCGATAGTGAACGAAACAGCCTGTGGTCACGACTAGCGAACAACCCTCAGCCCGCGGCGAAATGGGGCATCGTCGCGGCCGTGCTCCTCCTCGTCCAGCTCGGCTCCTTCCTCGGTGGCGTATTGACGATTCTCGACACCATCGTTATGGCCGTCACCGCCTTCTTTGACGTGCTGTTTGGCGTCTTCTCGCCAACACTGTCAGGGATGGTGTTCGACTTCCAACAGTCGGCGAGCGGCTTCATCGTGGGGCTTCGGCATACTGCCGAGAGCCTCCCGACGCTCCTCAGTCGCGACCTCATCCCGAACCAGGGCCACCAAACGGCAAGCGGCGGCTGGGAAGGCACGTTTTTGGGGCTGTCACCCGCCATCGCCTGGGCACTCCGGCTAGCCCTTGTCCTGGTGTACTCGTTCTTCAGCTCCTATTGGCTCTATCGCGGGTGGCTCACGTTCCGCCGGCACTACCGGACGTCTGATTGGACGCCCCGAGACGACATAGTGAACCGGTTCCGTGACCACAGCTGGGGACAGTTCGGCGCCCTCGTTTTGGTGCTCTTCCTCACGATGTCGCTGTTCGGGACGACGATGGCTCCCTCGACGGTGAGCCAAAACATCACGTCCTCGTACGGGCATGAGATCCAGTATTTCTCCGAGGAAACTGGACAGGTTGAGACGGTCACTGCTGGACAGGCAAACTTCAACTCGAAGTCGAAGGGAGCCGGTGATCAAAACGTCGGTGTGATGTCGTACGACCAGTACGACCGTTTCCATCCGTTCGGGACACTCACCAACGGGCGTGACTTATTCACATACATGATGGGGGGGGCGCAGATCACGTTGATGGTGACGGGGATCGCCATTGGCTTGGCGAGCCTCGTCGCAACTCTGTTCGCCCTCCTTTCGTCCTACTATACGGGTGCCGTTGACCTAACCATCCTGACGTTGGCTGATGGGGTGATTTCAATCCCGCAGCTGCTGTTGCTAATCCTCGTTAGCGTCGTCTTCCAGAACCACTGGCTCGCGAACGTGATGAACGGTGGGCTACTGTTAGCGCTCATCTTCGGGCTAACTACGTGGCCGTATCTCTGGCGGTCACTTCGCGGTCCAGCACTACAGGTTGCCCAAGAAGAGTGGGTTGACGCAGCCAAAAGCTTCGGTCAGCGGTCGACGACCACGATGCGGAAGCACATGCTCCCGTACGTGCTCGGCTATCTCTTGATTTACGCCTCGATGTCAGTCGGCGGCATCGTCATTGGGATGGCGTCGCTGTCGTTCCTCGGGAACGGGCTGGGGATCTCGCCGCCGACCCCGGCTTGGGGACGTGCGATTTCACTCGGGCAACCATACGTCTCGACGCAGTCCTGGCATATCGCCCTCATCCCGGGCGTGATGATTGTCATTCTCGTCACTGGCGCGAACGCGCTCGGTGACGGGATTCGTGACGCAATTGACCCCGAGAGCGAGGGTGGGTCCGAAGAGGAAGCTGCCGCAGCAGGAGGTGGTGCTTAGATGAGTTCAACGCTCAGTAAGACCGATGATTCGAGTCGTGACGACGCGGTCCTCTCCGTTCGGAACCTACAGACGGTGTTCCACACGGACCGTGAACTGATTCGTGCCGTCGACGGCATCGATTTCGACATTCAGAAGGGTGAGACACTCGGTATTGTCGGCGAGTCCGGCTCCGGGAAAAGCGTCACGGCGCGCTCGATTATGGGGCTCGTTGATTCGCCCGGTGAGATTCTTCCGGAGTCTTCAATCAAATTCAATGGCCGAGAGCTGACCGAGTGCACCGACTCGGAGTACCAACAGATCCGCGGGAGTGGTATCGGGATGGTGTTCCAGGACCCGCTGAAATCCCTGAATCCCGTGTACACGGTCGGGAACCAGATCAAGGAAGCACTCAAGATCAATCGCGGGCTCACCGGTCAAGAAGCGACTGATAAGGCAATCGAACTCCTCGAAGACGTCGCGATTCCGGACCCATCCCGCCGGCTCGATGAGTACCCCCACGAATTCTCCGGGGGGATGCGACAACGCGCGGTCATCGCGATGATGCTCGCCTGTGACCCCGAGTTGCTCATCTGCGACGAACCGACGACCGCGCTTGACGTGACGATTCAAGCCCAGATCATTGAGCTTCTGCAGGACCTACAGGAGGAGCGCGACCTCGCTATCCTGTTCATCACGCACGACATGGGCGTCATCGCGGAAATCAGCGACCGCGTGAACGTCATGTATGCCGGCGAGTTCGTCGAGAAAGCCCCGGTTACGGAGTTGTTCGAGAATCCCAAGCATCCGTACACGGAGGGACTGCTCGACGCAATTCCCGGGACAAATGCAGACAAAGAACGACTGAATACGATCGAGGGGGACGTGCCGACGCCGAACGAGCGCGCGACGTACTGTCGGTTCGCTCCTCGCTGTCCAAAAGCATTCGAGGACTGCGAGCAAGTTCATCCGGTCGACGTACCGATTTCCGAGGACGGCACACACACTGCAGCATGCCTGCTGTATCCGGAAGACAAATCGACGTTGGAAGCTGTCGAATACCACCGTTCTCGGGGTCGTGAAGCCGAACACACGCAGGAGGGTGATCAAGCATGAGCCAGACGTCCGAACAAACGAACACAGAAACGCGACGACAGGGCGAGACCCTCGTCGAGGTGGAGGGACTGAAAAAACACTACGGTGATGATGGGCGGTTCAGTGGTCCACCTGTGAAGGCTGTTGATGGGGTTAGCTTCGACATCGAGCGAGGGGAAACATTAGGTCTCGTTGGCGAGTCTGGCTCCGGGAAAACGACGCTCGGTCGAACACTCATCCAGCTAGAGACGGCAACGGAGGGCCGCGTCTCGTTCTCCGGCCAGGATATCACGAAACTGAGCGGGGACGAGCTCAAGGAATGGCGGAAGAACGCACAAATCGTCTTCCAGGACCCCGAGTCGAGTCTCAACGACCGGATGACGATTGGCGAGATCATCCGCGAGCCGCTTGACGCACACGACTGGAAGTCCCCGCAGGAGCGCCGCGAGAAAGTTCGCTCCCTGTTGTCGTCTGTCGGTCTCCAGGAAGACCACTACTTCCGGTATCCCCACCAGTTCTCTGGGGGGCAGCGCCAGCGTATCGGTATCGCTCGTGCGCTCGCACTCGAGCCAGAATTCCTGGTGCTTGACGAACCGGTGAGCGCACTCGACGCGTCCGTGCAGGCGAAGATCCTGAACCTCCTTGAGGACCTCCAGGAGGAGTTCGGGTTGACGTACCTGTTCATCGCGCACGACCTCTCCGTCGTTCGCCACATCTGTGACCGCGTCGCAGTCATGTACCTCGGGAAAATCATGGAGATCGGTGACACCGAGGAGCTGTACAGCGACGCGAAAAATCCGTACACGAAGTCGCTGCTCTCGGCGATTCCACGGCCAGACCCGACGAGTGAACGCACTCGAATTACACTCCCGGGTACGCCACCTAGTCCACGTGACCCGCCTGAGGGCTGTCAGTTCAGCACTCGCTGTCCGGCAAAAATCCGCCCGGAGCAGTTCGATCACCTGAGCGACGAAACATGGGACGCAATCGAACAGTTCCGTGAAGTCGTCCGTGAGCGAACTCGGTTAGATATCGGTATTCGTGGCCGTGCGAAGCGACAACTCGGCATCTTCTCTGAGTTCGATGATATCGAGGAAGCTGCAGAGGAACTCTTCGAGGATATTGAAACACCGTCGGAAGTCGATGAAGCCATCGAATCCGCCGTCAAACAGGTTCAAAACGGATATCCCGGAGAAGCACGGCAAGCACTCAAAGACACCTTTGGTGGGGTTTGTGACACGGAGCGCCCGGAGACGCATTCCGTCAGTGAGTCCGGTCGTCTGAGCTACTGCCACCGTCATAGCGAGGAGTACGCGGATGTCGATACGACGCTCGAACGCCGTATCGACGACACATAACGATTCACCCGCGATGAACCATCGTCTCCTTCGACTAATTGAGCTGCTCTACTGGGTTCTTGCGGCGTCAATAGGCGTGGTTACGTTCGCAGTCGTGGTCGGCCTCGGTATTGGTCGATCACTGGTAACGGTGAAGCTGATCCTCTTTGTGATTGGATTTCTTCTCTTCGGTGTAGGGTCGATTAGCGCCCGTCCTGCACCTGCCGCACCGTACAAAAGCAAACTCGTCTCTCTTGATGGCGAGTCACAGCTACAATTCGAGGCCTGGCTGCAACAGCTTCCACCACTGAGAACTCATCCATTGCGGTTTAGTGACCGGATTCGACGGAGTTGGAAGGTTTTCTTCACTAGTCTCTCCGTCTTGGCGGTTTCCCTCTTCCTCGAGTTTGGGTTAGGCGTCGCTATCGGCACTACGTAGACGGTTATTGCGTTTCGAATTCGCATAGCTTTATACGCCGCTTTTCGAATGTGTAGGTATGTCAGCGCAACCCGAATCTGGACGGTTCGACAGTGTTCAGTGGGTTCTCCGTAAGCTAGTGAGCCTGTTTATTGTCTACGTCGCGCTGGGAAGTATCTACAAGTCTATCCTAGCCGACAACGTTCTAGCGGTCGTTCTGTACGCACTACTCGGGATTACTGGGTTCTATCTCCTCTCGAACTGGTAGACACGACGCAACCTCAGCAGCTCTGCAGAATCACGCTTGAGACAGCTGTCTCCCGCTGAACGGTCTTGTTACCGGCTGACTTCGTACGCGTAGAAGTCGTCAGGATTCGGGAAGAATGCGGAGACGTCGTCGTGTTCGAACACGCCAACTTCCGTGTGGTCGAGCGTTTTGAGGCGTGTGTACATTTTCCCACGGTCGGTCGCCGCGCGGACGAGTCCAGCCGCGTGGCGCATCTGGTATGCGCCCGCAATATAGATGATCGCTTTCGCTTCGAGGTCAATGCACTCCGTCACGATGAAGACGTGTCCACCGCTCGACGTTTGATACACGCCGGTTTCGGTGAAGTCATTCCCGAGATAGAGGTCCTCAAACGCTTCGACCTTATTCCCGGGGATGATGTACGAAAGCCCAAAGTCCTCTGAGTCGCCTGCCTGTGGCGATACTGGCGACGTATCTCCCGCCGCGATTGTAAGCGTCTCAAACCCTTTCTCTTCACGGTCAGCCGCCATCGCCTGCATGTCTTCGACTGCTTGCTCCCAACCGCTCTTCGCTTCATCGCTCGTCTGAGTGAGCCGCTCCGCATCTGACGGTGTCCCGTCACCCGGCGTCTGATTAACCATGAGGTTGCTATATCCTGCCAGACTCAAAGGCCTTACCACGTCTTGTATGGGCTGATTCGCCGGCCATCCTCCGGCCGAGGTAGGCACAGAAGTGAGGGGCTGTGCTCGCGCCAGTACAGGTTTCGTTGCCACGCCTCACTGACCAGTTAGAACCGCTTGAGTGCGGGATGATTTCCCCTCGTGAATTTCGACACAGTTGCTCTTATCTCGTTGTTCCAGTCGAATCGCGATTTGAACTTGAGAGACGGCAGGACTTAGGTGTACGATGGAGGAGGATAGCAGTACCTCTCGTTCGGACATTTATAAACTATTACGGATAAACGCCGGATATGGAGGTGCGGCGTACCGTACGAGTGAAACTCGATGTGGGTAGTGCTGACGCCGCGCTTCTCCACAAGACTGTCGACGAATTTCTCTGGGCCGCCAACTACGTCGTTGACCACGCGTGGCAGGGAGAATACAAAACGACGAGCAGAACGACGTTGCAAGCAGAAACCTACGAAACGGTTCGTGAGAACACTCGGTTACACGCGAACCTCGTGCAGAACGCTCGCAACGAGGCAGCTGACGCTGTGAAAAGTGTCGTCGCTCGGTGGAAACAAGGAATCCACGCGGGAAAACCACAGTTCTCAGCCCCGACCGTCGTCTACGATAAACGGTGTGCGACCTTCTACGACGAGTACGCCAGCCTCGCCACAGTAGAGGGCCGCATCGAGGTCGACTACATTCTTCCAGATTCAGATCGGGAGACACCCCACAGCCGCTATCTCAACAACGACGACTACGAGGTAACGGGCGCTGAACTTCACAACGACGACGGCGAGTGGTATCTTCATCTTCGCACAAAGGCGGAGTTGGAGACTGACACACCGGACCAGGAAACGACCGAGCACCCAACAGTCCTCGGCGTTGACCTCGGTGTGAACCAACTCGCGGTCACGTCCACCGGAGCGTTCTGGAGTGGTCAGGAACTCGACCACTGGCGACGCGAGTACGAAAAACGGCGCACGTCACTCCAACAGTGTGGCAGCCGTCACGCCCACGAAGCTATCCAAGCAGTCGGCCGCAAAGAGACCGGGCGGCTGAAGAAAATGATCCACGAGATAGCGAATGGAATCGTCGAAGAGGCGTTTGAGAACGGCTGCACGGTCATCGCGTTCGAGGAGCTGACTGGTATTCGGAGGCGTCTCCCGACCGCATCGTGGCTGCACAAGTGGGCGTTCGAGCAGCTCTCCGCATGCGTCGAATACAAGGCCGAGGTGTACGGCATCAATATCGAACAGGTTGACCCGGAGCACACTTCGCAGCGCTGTTCGACCTGTGGCTACACTCATCCCGACAACCGAAACGGAGAGGACTTCAACTGCGGAGCGTGCGGGTATCAAAATCACGCGGATTACAACGCGGCGAAGAACGTCGGATTACGGTCTCTCCGTCGTCACCAAACTGGAGACGGCGGAGGCGCCCCCGTAGGTGTGCGCTTGAATCGCGGGATGTTGAACGCGAACGGAGAACTTGAATCTCCTGCCAGCAACGGCCAGAGCGGGAGTCCACGCGAAAACCTCACCCGTAACGAAGCGAGGTCGTCAGACCGAGCGGAATAGGTCAGGTAACTTACTCCGACGGGCTTAAGTATCCCGTGCCACGTTGTATCACACGTCATGACGACTGACGCCGCGCAGCCGGTGAACGCGTCCGGCACCGACGTGATGGCCTCCCTCGACGACGAGGGCCCCGAGTCCCGACTCGTCATCGCGGACATCTCCTGCGACGAGGCGTGGATGTCGGTAACAGCGGACCACGCGACCGCGCTCTCGGCGTGGCGATAGGCCGGCGGTAGCGGCGTTCGGAGTTTTTCGCGATTCCCGTTTCCTCGTTGTTCGACACCTAGACGGTAGAACTTTTGCTGGCGCACCCGTTGGGTGCATCCATGAACGTACGGGAAGTCTCGGGCGGCCGCGAGTTCGTCGCGCGACTCGACCACGGCGCCGACTGGCGCGAGGAGATCGAGTCGCTGGCCGCCGACGAGGGCATCGACGCCGCGTGGTTCGTCGGCATGGGCGCGGTGCAGGACGCCGAACTCTGGTACTACGACCAGGACGACTTCGAGTACAAGGCCGCGCGCTTCGAGGAGCCGCTGGAGGTCGCCGCCTGCGTCGGGAACCTCTCCGAGCTAGACGGGGAACCGTTCGCTCACACGCACGTGACGCTGTCCCGGCGCTCAGGGCAGTCGCTGGCCGGCCACCTCGACCGCGCGACCGTGTTCGCAGGCGAGCTGTACGTCCGCGAGCTCGACACCGAACTCGTCCGCGAGCACGACGACGCCACCGACCTCGACCTCTGGCTGTAATGCGGCCGAGAGACGAGGCTTACTTCGAGTCCTTGGAGGCCGGTCTGGACGAGGCGTTCGACGTCGCCGAGCGCGCGAAGCGCCGCGGCGAGGACCCCAAGCCGGAGGTCGAGATTCCGGTCGCCAAGGACATGGCCGACCGCGTCGAGAACATCCTCGGCATCGATGGGGTCGCCGAGCGCGTCCGCGACCTCGAAGGCGAGATGAGCCGCGAGGAGGCCGCGCTGGAACTCGTCGAGGACTTCGTGGAGGGACGGGTCGGCGACTACGAGACGAAGGCCGGGAAGGTCGAGGGCGCGGTCCGCACCGCGGTCGCGCTCCTCACCGAGGGCGTGGTCGCGGCCCCCATCGAGGGCATCGACCGCGTGGAAGTGAACGAGAACGACGACGGCACCGAGTACGTCGCCGTCTACTACGCCGGCCCCATCCGTTCGGCGGGCGGGACCGCGCAGGCGCTGTCCGTGCTGGTCGCGGACTACGCCCGCGCGCTCCTCGACCTCGACCGGTTCAAGCCCCGCGACGACGAGATCGAGCGGTACGCCGAGGAGGTCGACCTCTACGACTCCGAGACCGGCCTCCAGTACTCGCCGAAGGACAAGGAGACGAAGTTCATCACCGAGCACTGCCCCGTGATGCTGGACGGGGAGGCGACCGGCGACGAGGAGGTCGACGGCTTCCGCGACCTCGAACGCATCGCCACGAACTCCGCCCGGGGCGGGATGTGTCTCGTGCTCGCGGAGGGCATCGCGCTGAAGGCCCCGAAGATTCAGCGCTACACGCGGAACCTCGACGAGGTGGAGTGGCCGTGGCTGCAGGACCTCATCGACGGCACCATCGGAGAAGACGACGGCGAGAGCGACGACGCCGGCGAAGACGGCGAGTCCGAGGCCGGCAGCGGCGACGAAGACACCGAGGACGCCACTGAGGAGCCCGAGGGGCCGCCCCGCGTGGACCCGTCGAACAAGTTCCTGCGCGACCTCATCGCGGGCCGCCCGGTGTTCGGCCACCCCTCCAACGAAGGTGGGTTCCGGCTGCGGTACGGCCGCTCGCGCAACCACGGGTTCGCCACCGCGGGCATCCACCCGGCGACGATGCACCTCGTGGACGACTTCCTCGCCACGGGCACCCAAATCAAGACCGAGCGCCCGGGGAAGGCGGCGGGCATCGTCCCAGTCGACTCCATCGAGGGCCCCACGGTCAAGCTGGCGAACGGCGACGTGCGCCGCATCGACGACCCCGAGGAAGCCTTAGAGGTGCGGAACGGCGTGGTCGAAATCTTGGACGTGGGCGAGTACCTCGTGAACTACGGGGAGTTCGTCGAGAACAACCACGACCTCGCGCCCGCCTCCTACGCGCCCGAGTGGTGGGTGCAGGACTTCGAGGCCGCGGGCGCTGACGTGCAGGCCCTGCGGGACTCACCGTACGTCGACCTCGAAGCCCCCGACGCGGAGCAGGCGCTGGAGTGGGCGACCGAGTACGACGCGCCGCTGCACCCCGCGTACACGTACCTCTGGCACGACATCGAGGTCGAGGGCTTCGAGGCGCTCGCCGACGCAGTCGCGGACGCCCGCGTCGACGGCGACAACCTCGTGCTCGACAACGAGGACGCGGTGCGCGAGCCGCTGGAGGCCTTGCTCGTCGAGCACCGGCAGGACGACGACGAGATACGGATTCCGGACTGGCTCCCGCTCGCGCGCTCGCTCGGCATCACGGAGGACCTCTCCCGCGAGTGGGACGACCTCTCGGCGGACGCCCGCGAGTGGCCGAACGCGCTCGCCGCCGTCAACGAGGTCGCGCCGTTCGAGGTCCGCGAGCGCGCGCCCACGCGCATTGGGAACCGAATGGGGCGTCCCGAGAAGTCCGAGTCCCGCGACCTCTCGCCCGCGGTCCACACCCTCTTCCCCATCGGAGAGGCCGGCGGCAGCCAGCGCGATGTCAGCGAGGCCGCCCGCCACGCCCCGGACATGAGCGACACGCCCGGCGAACTCGACGTGCAGTTGGGCGTCCGCGAGTGCCCCGACTGCGGCGACCACACGTACGAACCGCGCTGCGAGGACTGCGGCGAGTGGACCGACCCCTACTACGAGTGCCCGAGCTGCGAGATCAGCGCCGAGCCCGACGAGTCCGGGCGCGTGGAGTGCCCGCGCTGCGAGCGCGAACTCGACAACGTCGCCGTCCAGACCGTCGACGTCGGCGCCGAGTACCGCGACGCGCTCCAAGCCGTCGGCGAGCGCGAGAATGCCTTCGACCAGCTCAAGGGCGTCAAGGGGCTGTCCTCCGCGGAGAAAGTCCCAGAGCCCATGGAGAAGGGCGTGCTCCGCGCGAAACACGACGTCTCCACGTTCAAGGACGGCACCGTCCGCTACGACATGACCGACCTCCCCGTGACGTCGGTCAAGCCCAGCGAACTCGACGTCACCGTCGAGCACTTCCGCGAACTCGGCTACGAGGAGGACATCCACGGCGACCCCTTGGAGCACGACGACCAACTGGTCGAACTCCGCGTGCAGGACGTCGTGCTCTCGGACGGCGCCGCCGAGCACATGCTCCAGACCGCGGACTTCGTCGACGACCTCCTCAGCCAGTACTACGGCCTCGACCCCTTCTACGAACTGGAGGAGCGCGACGACCTCGTCGGCGAACTCGTCTTCGGGATGGCGCCACACACCTCCGCCGCCGTCGTCGGCAGAGTTATCGGATTCACGTCGGCTTCGGTCGGCTACGCGCATCCGTACTTTCACGCCGCGAAACGCCGGAACTGCTTCCACCCCGAGACGAAGGTGTGGTTCGAGGACGAGCGCGGTGACTGGCACTACGACCCGATAGAAGCGCTCGTCGAGGAGCGACTCGACCCCGGGACGGCCGATGAAGACGACTTCGGGACGCTCGTGCAGGAACTCGACGGCGACGTGTTCGTGCCGTCAGTAACGGACGACGGCGAGCAGACGCTCCAGCGCGTCAAAGCGGTCTCGAAACACCCCGCGACGGACCACCTCGTGCGCGTCGAGACGAACAGCGGCCGCGAACTGACCGTGACGCCGGACCACTCGATGCGCCGCTGGGAGGACGAAGGTATCGAGCGCGTTGCCGCCAACAGCCTCACCGAGGGCGACACGCTACCCGCGCCGAAGCAGGTGTCCGTCGACGGCTCGGTCGAGACGTTCGACCTGCTCGCAGAGTTCCTCGATGCCGACGCCATTCCGAACGACGACTTGACGATTCGCGGCATCGGGGAGGACCGCCTCAAGGAACTCCTCGACGACGCGACCGACGCGAGCAGCTACCTGAAACCGGTCGCTGACCGCCTCGGCCGGAGCGACTCGACGGTGTACAACTGGGTGTCCCGGGACAGCATCCCCGCGAGCGCGCTCGTCGAGCTGTTCGACCGAGAGGCCGTCCTCGACCGCGTTCCGGACGACGTCACCCTCGGCATCAGGCGAGACCCCGCGGCTGTCTCTCGCTTTTTCGAGGTCGACGAATCCGTCGGCACGCTGCTCGGGTACTACGCTGCGGAGGGGTTCACGCGGAAGGAGGACGGCTCCTTCTACCAGACGACCATCTGCACGCCCGACGAGACGCCCCGCGAAGAGCTGACCGCGACGTTCGAGGAATCGCTGAACGTCGACGCCTTCGAGGAGAACGAGTGGAAGCTCACGGTGTCCAGTCACCTCGTGACGACGCTGTTCGCGGACGTCCTCGACGCCGGGAGCCGTGCCGAGACGAAGCGCATCCCCGACTGCGTCCTCTCGGCGCCGGACCCCGTGCTGCGTGCGTTCCTCGCGGCGTACTTCTCGGGCGACGGCAGCACCGCCAGCGACCGCGTCGAGGTGCGTGCGCACACCGTCAGCGACGACCTGAAGACGGACCTCGTCGCGGCCCTCAAGCGGTTCGGCATCGCCACGAAAGCGTACCGTGAGGAGCGCACGCCCGAGACTGGTGCCGTCGCGGAGTTCTACGACGAACCGAAGTCCTTCGAGACGTGGGTGCTGAAGGTCACCTCGCAGAACGCGGTTCGGTTCGCAGAGCGCGTCGGCTTCGACCTCAAACGGAAGTCGGAGACGCTCGACGACGCACTCGACGCCATCGACACGCGGACCCAACGCCTCTTCGGAGACGGGGGCGACGTGTGGCTGGACGAGGTCGTCAGCGTGGAAATCGTCGAGTCCTCGGTTGACCACACGTACTGTGTCACGGTCGAGGAGACCAACACGCTCGTCGCGGACGACGTGTTCGTCGGCCAGTGCGACGGTGACGAGGACTGCGTGATGCTCCTGATGGACGGACTCATCAACTTCTCGAAGTCGTATCTGCCGGACCAGCGCGGCGGGCGGATGGACGCGCCGCTGGTGATGTCCTCGCGCATCGACCCGAGTGAAATCGACGACGAGGCGCACAACATGGACGTTGTCAGCCGGTATCCGCGGGCGTTCTACGAGGCGACCCGGGAGATGGCCGACCCGGGCGAGGTCGAGGACGTCGTGGAAATCGCCGAGGAGAGTCTGGGGACGGACACCGAGTACGCGGGCTTCGAGCACACCCACGACACCTCCGACATCCACCTCGGGCCGAGCCTGTCGGCGTACAAGACGCTCGGGTCGATGATGGACAAGATGGACGCCCAGTTGGAGCTGGCGCGGAAGCTCCGCGCGGTCGACGAGACGGACGTCGCCGAGCGCGTCATCGAGTACCACTTCCTCCCGGACCTCATCGGGAACCTGCGGGCGTTCAGCCGGCAGGAGACGCGGTGTCTGGACTGCGGGGAGAAGTACCGCCGGATGCCGCTCACGGGGGACTGCCGGGAATGCGGGGGCCGCGTGAACCTCACCGTCCACGAGGGCTCCGTGAACAAGTACATGGACACCGCCATCACGGTCGCCGAGGAGTACGACTGCCGCGAGTACACGAAACAGCGGCTGGAAGTCCTCCAGCAGAGCCTCGAATCCATCTTCGAGAACGACAAGAACAAGCAGAGCGGCATCGCGGACTTCATGTGAGCGGCACAGCGGGACACCGACGTCACGCATTCGGACGAATCGACGGGTGAGAGCCCGAGAGCGAACGCCCGGAGCCGACGAGCCGGTCCCGGACTCAGTCGGAGAACGCGACCGTGTCGCGCTCGGCGCCCCCGCTGTCGTCGTAGTAGTCCTTGACGAGCCGTTCCTCGGCGCGGTGGAGGAGTTCGCTGCACGTCGACTTCGCGATGTCGAGGTCGTCGGCGAGGTCGACGAGCGTCGTCCCGCGGGGCGTGTCGTAGTAGCCGCGTTCGACCGCCTCGCCGAGCAGCCACTCCTGTCGGTCGGTCAGCACGCTCTCCGATTCGGCGTGCTGGTGAACCCGGTCGACGGTGTACGGGATGCCGTAGTCGTCCAGCGTCTCAGCGAGCCCCGAGAAGGTGTCTGTCGGGACGGTGAGCTCCAGTCCGAGTTCGCCGTTCTGGACCTCGAACGGCAACTGCAGCGGGACCCCCGAGTCCTGTAGCGACCGCAACATCAACGGAGACGTCGTTTCGAGTTGCATCCGCGTCGCGTTCGGGTCGTCGTCGGGGACGGTGAGGTCGGTGACGGCGTCGTATTCACGGAGCGCTTCGAACACCGCCGGCGAGTGGTCGCCGTGCAACTCGATTCGCGCGACGCCGACCTCGTCGTTCGCGGTCACGGCGGTGACGCGGAACGTCGTCTCCGGGAACCGCCGCGAGAGGTCGCCCATCCAGACCAAGTCCGGAATAGTGATAGTGAGTTTGACGTGTGGCATACCTCGGTGGAGACGCGGGCCGATTCGGCGCCGCGTCCCGTCTCTGTCAGTGGGTTCCTGCCCGGCCTAAAAGGAAGTTGGCGTGAACATCTTCGCCCGCGAGTTCAAATAGAGGGGCGGCGAGGACGGTCAGTCCTGCGGTCGCGGCGTCTCCTCGCGGTCGCTGTCGTCGGAGCCCTCGGGAGTCGCTATCGAACCGGGAACGTCGTCCGTCGCGTCGTCGGCCTCCTCGATGGCGTCGACGAACTCGGTACTGCCGTCGAAGGCCCCGGTGGCGTCGGGCCGGCGCTCGCGGGCGAGCGCGGGCGGCTCGTAGGCGACCAGCAGGTCGTCGGTGACGGCGTAACACGTCCCGGAGCCGGGGTCCTCGACGACCGCGGTGTTCGAGTCGATGGCGAAGTCCACGAGGTCCGCGAGGGACTCGGCGTTCGCGCGCGGCCGGTCGCGGAGGGAGTCGGGAAGGCTGGCGCGGACGACCCACTCGTCGAACTCCGCGCGCTCGTCGCGGAACGCCAGCAGGTCGCGCTCGGCGTCCGAGAGCGCGAACGCGCCCCGGCGGCGGCCGACGCCCAGCGCCGCGAGGCCCGCGACGCCGCCGGCGAACAGGAGCGGGCCGCCGACCGACCACAGCGGCCCGTAGTCGTTGGTGACGGTCACCGTCTCGGTCGTCGTCATGGGCTCGCTTTCGGTCTGTGCCGGCCCGACCGTGTACGTGTCGCCGCCGACGTCGACCGGGAGACGGTGCGTGAGCGACAGCGACGCGGGCTGGCCGTCGGCGGTCCCCTCGACGGTCGCGTCCACCGCGACGAACGCCTCCACGCTGCCGGGGGCCTCACCGAGCGACGCCTGAATCTCGGACTGGCGCTGCGCGAGCCGGCTCGCGTTCAGCGAGAACGCGACGCTGGCGGCCTCCCCGGACTGCACGTCGGCGCTGGTCGCGTCGAGCGGCGTGCGGTCGGTCCAGTAGACGACGTCCTCCTCGTTGGCCGCGCGCACGACGAGGTCGGCGTCGAGGTCGATTGTCGCGTCGGGCGCGTCGAGGCCCGTGTACGTCAGGGCGTACCGGCCGTCGAGCACGGGCGACGCGCTCGTGAAGTACGTCGAGCGGTTCGAGAGCGTCGTCCCGACGTCGAACACGGGGTTCTCGTTGGTGACCTCGGCGGCGTGCTGGAACGACCCCGACACCCGCCAGTGCGCGCGCTCGGAGCGCTCCTCGGTGGTTCCGGGCGCGGCGTGGGCCGTGTACGCCGCCCACCCGCCCGCGAGCGCGAGCACGGCGAGCGCCGCGACGAGCACGGGAAACCACGACGATACGACCGCTCGAACCCTGAGCCGACGCGTCCCCTCCCCCATGGCTGTCCGTGTGTAATCCGGTTGTATAGAGGTGTCGGTGAGCCAACCTGATGGGTCACCGCAGGTAGCGGAGCGCGCGCCGCCACAGCGACCGGTCGTGACGTGACTCGCGCTCGCGCGTCCGCACGCGCCGCCCGCCGAGGACGACCAGCCCGAGCACCGCCATGCCGCCGGCGAGCGCGGCGTCGGTGACGAGAATCGGCAGCCACGGGTGGACGCGGTACAGCGAGTCCAACACCGAGGCCGGGAGCACGGCGAGGTAGCGGTGCTCGGTGACGAACCGCCGGTAGTAGCCGGTCTGCTCGGGCGCGGACAGCGTGACGTCGACGGCCGCATCGCCGCGCCCGGGGACGCGAACGCGACGGGGCGTCACCGAGACGCCCTCGCTGGCCGGCTCGACGTACGCAACGATGGGAACGAGGCCGGCGTTCGGGACCGCGTACGGCAGCGTCGCGGCCTCGCCCTGCTCGATGACGGTGGGGTTCTCGGACGCGAACTCCGCGCTCACGACGCCGAACTGCTGGGTGCCCGCGGGGACCACCATCGCGGCGGTCGCCGCGACCACGAGCACCGCGGCGAGCGCGGCGACGACGACGCCCGGCGAGACGCCCTGCTCGCGGCTCCGGTCGCGGTCGCGGTCCCGCTGGCGGCCGTCGCTGGCGAACAGGAGGTCGAAAACGTACAGCAGCACGGACAGCCCCAGCAGGAGGTACGCGAGGCCCTGCGTGCCCAGCAGCGCGCGCGTCCCGGTCGCGGCCGCGAGCCGACGCTGGACGTCCGCGAACCCACCCCGGAGGCCGGTGACGAGCGTGCCGAGGTTCGGGACGACGACGACCGAGCCGCCGACTTGGAGCGCCTCGGCGACGACTTGGGCGTCCTTCACGGGCGGTTCGCCGCCGTCTTGGTCGGTGAACGGGTTGGCGTCCCCGCGCGTGATGTAGCCGCGCTCGGTCACCTCGACGACGCGGTGGGTGGTGAGGCCGCCGCCGTGGAGCTCCTCGGCCCGGAAGACGACCACGTCGCCGGGTTCGACGTCGCCGTCGACGGCCGACGGGATTGCGACGAAGCCGTCGCCGGGTTCCAGCGTCGGCTCCATGCTCCCGGTCTCGACGTACCCCAGCAGGACGGGCGTACCGATGACCTGTCCGACCAGCAGGGCGACGACGACGAGGACGACCACCGCCTCCCCACCGACCGTGAGCGCGCGGCGGACGGACATTCATCCGGCCCAACGTGTCAATCAGTCAAAAATCCTCGGTCGGCGTCAGCGGGCGGCGCGTCGAACGCACCCGCGAGGACGGCGACGTACGGGACGAGAAAGCCCAGACAGAATCCGAGCAGGTGGACGTAGCGGTTGACGACGACGCCAGCGACCGGCGACGGCGCGGGGAAGCCCACGAACGGGTAGCCGAGGAACGCGACCGCGCCGAGCACGCCCGCGTCCACCCAGCCGCGCCCGAGGTCCGGCCGCGGCGTCGACGACCGCCACGCCGTTCGCGCTGCCGCCGCGTAGGCTGCCGCGAGGAGCGCGCTCGCACCCGCGAGCGCGAGCGCCAAGCGTCCCACGGGGAGCGCGACCAGCGAGACGACCGCGACCGCCGCGAAGAACGCGGCGGGTGCGTGACGCGCGCGAATCCGGGGGTCGAGGCGGCCCGCGTACGCCACCAGCACGAGCCCGAGCAGGCCCGCGAACGCCATGTTCACGCCGGAGAGCCCGTACCCAATCGCGTCGCGGGGGACCGCGAGGTTCAACCCCGACAGCGCGAACGGGAACGCCAGCACGTACGTCGCGGCCGCGGCGCCGAACAGCCGCCGGCAGCCCGCCAGCGCCGCCAGCACGTACCCGAACCCCACGAGCAGCGCGTACCCGAGGAGGTTCGCCGCGAGGTGGTCGACCTCGAAGTGGACGAAGTGCGCCGTGTACGCCGTCGCCAGCGTCGGGTCGCGGTACGCGAACGCCAGCGACTCCCGCGCCCCCGGCGGCAGCGCGAACACCGCCAGCGCGACCGCCGGCACGACCGCGAGCGCGAGGCAGTCCCGCAGCCGCACGGCCCCGCGGACGGCCGCGCGAAGGGACTGCGGCTCCGTCCCGCTCATAGATTGGGGTGGACGCGCGGCCAGCAAAAGGCTGGCCGCCGCGCCGACCGCCTGTTGACTACCCCCACGGTGTCCTCCGTCCGAGCGCGAGCGCCGCCGCGACGACCCCCAGCAGCGCCACCAGTCCGAGCAGTTCGCGCAGCCCGAACCCCGCGGGCTCCCGGACCGGCCCGTCATCGGGCGCTGGTGCGTCCGCCGGTGCCTGCTCCACCGCCGCGTCGTCGCTCTGGTTCTCGGCCGCCACGGCGAGCGTCCCGGCGTCGACGCCGCCGACCTCGACGGCGTACTCCCCGGGCGCGTCGCGCGAGACCTGCGCCGTCACCGTCGCCGCGTCCCCCGGCGCGACGTCGACGCTGCGCTCCGCGACGACGGTCCCACCGACCGACACCGGGACCGTCCGCTCGCCTGCGACGTTGCCCGCGTTCGAGAGGGTTGCCGTCACGTTGACTGCCTCGCCCGGCGTCGCAGTCGCGCGGGCGAGCGCCGCGTCCGTGACCCGAATGCGTGCGCGGTCGAGTGCCACCACGAACGTCGAGAATCCGGGCGTCTCCGCCTCGAAGAACAGCCGGCCGTCGCGCTCGCCGACCCGTGACACCGCGAGCTTCGAGAGCGTCCCGCCGTCGTCGCGGTAGACGCTCAGGTCCGCGAGCGTGGCGTTGCGCTCCGCGAAGTAGTCCGCGGGCGCGCTGAATCGCAGCGTCGCGCGGCCCGCGCTGCCCAGCCGGTCGGTCACCCGAACCCCGCCCAGCGGCGCCGCGCCCAGTGATTCGACCCGCGAGTGCGACGCCGTGGTCCCCGTCGCTTCGACGCCCACGGAGACCGAGCCGCCGGTGCTCGCGACCTCGACCTCGCGGAGCACGAGCGCGCCGGCCGCGCCGTCCAGACCCAACTCGGACGCGTCGAACGCGGTCGACTCGCCCGCGTTCGTGCCGAGCGCCGTGAACCGCCGCGAAGTCGCGTCCGGCGCCAGCGTCTGTACGGTCGAACCGTCCCCTGCGTCCGCGTCTTCGGTGTCGGCGTCGGTGGCGGCGACGTCCGCGGGGTCGGCCGCCCGCGAGTGTACCGTAATCTCGTCGAGCACGCCGTCTGCCGTCGCCCCGGTCGTATCCACGCGCAGCCCCACCGCAACGGACTCGTTGGGCGCCAGCGTCACGTTCGCCGCCGCCGACTGCACGAGCGCGCCGTCCGCGTAGAACGTCACCGCGTCGGAGTCGTGCGTGAGCCAGACGTGGGCGTACCGCGACCCGTTGTACCGCACCCGGAACACGTCCGCGATGGTCGTTACGGCGTCGCCGTTGACGCCCTCCGCGTCCGGGTTCGCCACCGACAGGTCCACGACGAGCTCGCCGCCTTCGAGGGACGCGTAGTCGCTGCTCGGCGCGAGTTCGACGTCGTTGCCGAGGTCGTCCGTCGGCCCGGAGAACAGCGGCGCGGCTACCGACGGGAACGCCAGCGTCCCCGCGAGCGCGAGCGCGGCAGCGAGTGCGACGACACGACGGGGTCTCGTCACGATGCAATCAACTCCACTACGGTCACGCTCGGTCAGTTACTCGCCATTGCCGCGCACGGAGCGTAGTATTGGGTCGCTTGAACAGTCTCAGAGAAGGTCTGTCCCGGCGCCGTACCGCATTCCGCGCCGAGTCAGGGGAGCACGCTACGACGACGAGCTGTGGGGGACGTACACCGAGAACGTACTGCCATCACGCTGGTGAACACGGCGGAGTCGAACCGCCGTGCTCCGAGCGGGAGTTAGTCGCCGTCGACGGCGACCGCGGTAATCGTCAACGTGACTTCGTACTCGTCCGTACTCACGGGGACGCCGTGGGTGTCGATTTCGAGGCCGCAGGAGAGGCTATCCCCGACGCCGAGGGGACTGGAGTGACTATCCTCGTCCAGCAGCGAGCCGTCCTCGGTGTCGTACATCGTGACTGACGGGACGCCGTCGGTCGTCTGTTGGGTGCTGAACACCTCGACGGGCTGCGTGCCCTGATTCGTCACGCCGAACAGCCCGCTCTGGTCGCTGGCTGCGTCGTCGCCGAACCGATAGACGGAGTCCGTTCCGACTCCGGACGGGTCAGTCGCCCCGCCGCTGGGGTAATCCGCCTCGTCGTCCCCGGGGAATTGGAACTCCAGCGCGTCGGATAGGCCGTCGGTGTCCGAGCGCTCGCCCGACCCCCGCTGGTCAAGCGCGAGGAATGCTTGGTCGTCGTCGGCGACGTCGACCGTGACGGTTCGCGCCGCGCTGACGCTGGTGAACGCGCCGGAGCCGAGAGCGAGGCCTCCGGCACCAGCCAGCATACCGAGTCCGGTTATGAACCTACGCCGCTTCATGTATTATTGGTCGAGAGTTCAGTCCCGGTTCCCGCCCTCGCGGACGGCCTTGAACTTGACAGTGAAGGGGCCGTCCCCGAGGTCGTTGGTATCGAGAGTGACACCGATGTTCTGCAACGTCTGTCCGGGATCGAGCGTGGCGACGTTGTCGCTGTTCGGAAGTGGGTTGCTGCCTGCCCCCGGTGCATCGAAGCTGGAACCCGCCCCACCGTCGACAGTCTCGTTCGCGGGGACGTTGGAGTTGTCCGAATACTCTCCGGACACGCCTTCGGAGTAGAAACTCATCCCGTTGGGCATCGAGTTGTTGACTTCACCGACGATGATTGTCTGGGTCCCTTGATTGGTGAAGTCGACGAGATTGTCCACGTTCGTCACTGCGTTGTCGTTGAGTCCGCTGCCACTGGATATCTCGTTCGTATTGGTGAAATCGAACGAGACGGTGCCACCGCTGGTGTCCACGTACTCCTCGGCGTTTTCGTGGAGCGTCGTTCCGTCCTGTTCCTTCGCGGGAGTGATTTTGAGGAACGCGCTACCGTCTCCGACGACGTTGACGTTGACCGTACGGGAGGCGGTCACGGTCGTGAACGCGCCCGTACCGATTCCGGCTGCCCCCGCGGCAGCGAGCGATCCGAGTCCTGCGATGAACTTGCGACGTTGCATTGTTGGGTTCTCCTGCGCCCCGCGACCACCGCGGTCCACGAGAGCGCTCACTTGCCCCGTCACCCCATTGGTAAGTAGTATTGACACGACTGAGTGAATTCAGCGCTGGTCTGCCGGATGCGGCGGGAGCGTCTGCCCGGGCCTGACCAGCGGCGGGAGCGCGACAACCGCGGTCTGAGCGAGCGTCAACCGCGCCCTGAGCGGCCGAATATCGGTTCGTATCAGATTTCTATTCGAGAACTAATCTCCGTAAATTTCACTCATTGGCGTTCGAGGTCGCATATCTAGGGTTTCCCGGACTTCTTCTCGTCAGAAATTGATACGTTAATTATCGCCAACACTTATGATGGCGTAGTGGAATAGCTCCGCTCGTCGTGTCATCCGCGCCACAGCATCGGGGGGTGGGGGAGCCCGCCGACACGGGGGGAGAACTGGGGGACGAACCGACGAGCGAGTCGCCGACCGAGGACGAGCTGTTCGACGTACTGGCGAACCGACGGCGGCGCTACGCCGTCCACGCGCTCGAAGACGAGGACAGCTCCGTCGAACTCGGGGACGTCGCCGAGCAGGTCGCCGCGTGGGAGTACGGCGTCGACGTCGAGCAGGTGTCCTACGAGGAGCGCAAGCGCGTCTACACCGCGCTCCAGCAGTCGCACTTCCCGATGATGGACGACGCCGGCGTCGTCGACTTCGACAAGAACCGCGGCACCGTCGAACCCACGGAGTCGCTGGACGACGTGGAGGTCTACATGGACGTCGTGCAGGGCCACGAGATTCCGTGGAGCGTCTACTACCTCGGGCTCTCCGGGGTCGCGGCGTCGCTGATGGCGGCGGTCTGGGCGGGCGCGTGGCCGTTCACGGTCCTGCCGGACCTCGCGTGGGGGGTCGCCGTCACCGCGATGTTCGCCGTCTCCGCGGTCGTCCACACGTACTACGCGCGCAGCCAGCGCATCGGGGAGAGCGACCAGCCACCGGAGCTTCGGGAGTGATGAACCGTTCACGGGTCGTCGCCGTCGTGCTCGCGGTCGTCGCCGTGAGCGCGCTCGCCACCAGCACGCTCGGGTTCAGCAGCGTCACCGCCGAGCGCAGCGTCTCCGTGAACGTCGTCAACAGCAGTCAGGCGTACGTCGGCGTGACTGCGTGCGCGCCGACGCACGGGAACGAGAACACTACGGGGAACGGAAATGGGAAGGGCAAGAGTGCCGGGAACGCGGAGATGTACGTCACGGTGACGAACCAATACTCGTCGCCGATTCGGGTCAAACGAATCGCGGGCGGCGGGCAGTTCATCGAGCCTGAGGGGTCGAACGCGGTGATACAGGTCGGCAATGTCGAGAAGTATCCGCTGCAGTTCGATGCGAGCGAAGTCACCGTCGAGGTCGGCGGCAACGGCTTCGACGCGACCGTCACCGCCACGGTGACCGACGAGCAGGACCGCAGCGACTGCAACCCCAGTCGGCCCTGACCGCGCGGCCGCTCCGGCCGGCGCGAGCAGTCCCGACAGACGCGCTCGGGCGGCAATCGTTTTTATCAGTGCTCCCGGAGAACGACCATCCATGAGTGACGAAACACCCAGTATCGGCCTCGGGACGGCCGTCTACGACGAGGACGGCGAGGAACTCGGGACGATTCGCGGCTTCGACGAGGACGGCTTCTTCGTGACGACCCGGGAGGGCGTCGACGCGCTCTCCATCGAGCACGAGCGCGCGGGCCACGAGTTCGGGGAGGCCGAGCTCATGTGGCGGTGCTCGGAGTGCGGGGAGCTCGGCGACCTCCAAGCGTCGTTCCCCGAGGAATGCCCGAACTGCGGCGTCGAGAAGGAAGCGCTCTACTACTGGACCGAGGACTAGCTCCCAGCATTTCGGTAGCGGCGCGGCTGGACGGCGCGAAAAACGAGAGGAGGTGGGGCGTTAGAAGGGGGCCTGCGGGCCTTCGTCGTCCTCGGCGTCCTCGCCGTCGGCGTCCTCGCCGGGGAACGACGGGCTCATGCCGCTGTCGTGGCCGCCGCCCATGCCGGTGTCGGCGTTGACGGCGTCGATTTCGGGAATCTCCTTGGTCATCCGGGACTTGATGGCCTGAATCGTCATCGGGGAGATGCCGCAGCCCGAACACGCGCCGCCGAGCTGGAGGTCGACGACGCCCGCCTCGCGGTCGATGTTCTGGATGGCGGCCGTGCCGCCGTGCATCTGAATCTGGGGGAAGTTCCGGCGGAGGAAGTTGTTGACGCGCTCCTCCAAGTCGTCGCCGCTCTGACTCTCGGTGCTCATGAGAACCCGTAGGTACTCGCGTGGCTTAGCTCCTGTGGTGCAAGATGTTCGCTCCGGTGGCTACGCGTCGCCGACGCCGAACTGCGAGCGCAGCTCGCCGCGGAGCTCTTCGAGGTAGCGGTCGAGGACGTGCTGGGTCTTCTCGTCGGTGGCGACGACGCCGTCGAGCTTGCTGAGGGGGTCGTCGGGGAGTTCGACCGTGAACTCGCCGTCGCCCTCGTAGTGGGGCTCGCTCTCGGCGAGAATCGTCTGGTCGATGCCGTGGACCAAGTCGGAGTCGAAAGACTCGTTCATCGTCTCGAAGGCGCTCTTGTACGCGGTCTGGAGCTTCGGGAAGTAGTCGACGTACTTCTGCTCCTCGAACTCCTCGGGCGTCAGGTCGCTCATTGGCTCCCGTTTGCCGCGACGGATTGAAGTGCGCGTCGGTAGCCGCGGACGACCGCCTCGTTGGTCGCGTCGAGCGCCGGTCGCTCGGCGTGCGTACCAGCCGGGCGACAGCACGAGCCCCGGTAGCGTTCGAGCGACCGCGGATTCACGACCGGTCTGCGGGCGGGTCGTCGTCTCGGAGGACTCGCCCGCTGTCGGTCGCGGAGACGTGTCGGTACGTGTCCAGTTCCGAGGAGAGGTCGAGACCGGCGTCGCCGCGCTCGTTCCGTCGCCGGAGCGCGGTCGGCCCGACCAGTTCGTCGCCTTTCGTGGCGACGACCTCGACGTTCTGCGGGAGGACGCTGACGGTGGTCGGGAAGCTGTACACGTGGGGGAAAACGCGAGCCATCGTCTCGCACTCGGCGCGGTAGAACCCCGAGAGCGGGCCGCTCGGGGTGGCGACGAGGTTGGCGAACAGCACGCCGTCGGCCGACAGGCTGTCGTGGGCCAACTGCATGAATTCGACCGTGGTGAGTCGGGACGGCGGTCTGCCCGCCTCGAAGGCGTCGAGGACGATCAGGTCGTACGTGCGGTCGGTCTCCCGCAGGAACTGCCGGCCGTCCTCGACGTACACGGACAGCCTGTCGGACGGTTCGACGGCGAAGAACCGCTCGGCCGCGTCGACGACACCGGGGTCCTGTTCGATGACGTCGACATCGACGTCGTACTCCGCGAGGAAGCGGTTCGGACCGACGAACCCGCCGCCGCCGACGAACAACACGTTCTCGATGTCCTCGCGGAACAGGAACGGCAGGTGGAAGTACCGCGTGTACGCGGAGACGTGCTTGCGCGGGTCGTCAAGGTCGATGGCGCTGTGGGCGTCACCGTCGAGGAAGAGCCACCGGACGCGCCCGCGGTCGACGACGCGAAGCGACTGCTGGGCCGTCGTCGTCTCGTAGACCACCGTGCCGCGCCAACGGGTGAGCGCCGTCTCGACCTTCTGTGACGCGCGAACCATCGCGTCGATGGCGTCCTCCCACGGGAAGCGCCCGTCCGTCAACCGCGGCCCGCTCGGACTCCGAGCGGCCAACACGCCGCTGGCGAGACCCGCGACGCGCGCCGTGAGCGAAGCGCGACCGCCGTCGGCCCGGGTCGCGCCCGCCGCGCCGGCCTGCTCGCCGGAGAGCCTCGCTAGCCGACGGTCGACCGGCGGATGCATCGAGACGAGCGCCGCCAGCCGCCCGCGCGCCGTCGACGGCCGGGCGTCGGCGTGGACGCGGTCGAGCGCGCTGGCGAGTGTCGCCCCGTCGACCTGCCGAGCAGCGTACGCGTCGGCGTCGTACTCGGTCCAGCGTCCCAGCCGGCAGACCGAGAGGACCACGGGACCGAGCGCGAGCGCGCCCGCGCGGAAGCCGCCGGGGACGCCCGCCGCTGTCGCGGCGAGCCACGAGGCGACGAACAGCGCCACCGAACCGAGTCGGAGCGCGACGTGGTGGCGGCGGTGGTGGCCGCGCTCGTGGGCGACGATGGCCCGCACCTCCGCCGTCGTGAACTGGCGGAGCAGCCCCGTCGTCACGAACACGACGCGAGACCCGGGGAGGACGCCGGCGGCAAACGCGTTGGCGAGCCCGTCGGCCGCCACCACCTTCACCGGTTCGCCCGGTGGCAGGTCGAGGCGCGAACGCTCTCGCGGCGTCAGGTCGCGGACGGGCGCCGCCACTTCGGCGAGCAGCGGGGGAAGCGAGGCGAACGCGACTGCCGCCGCGACGACCCCCGCTGTGGTCCACAAGCCCGTCGGCAGGCCGCCCGTGTCCGTTACCGAGAACAGGTAGCACCCCGCGACGGCGACGGCGGCCCCCACAGCGAGAGATTTGCGCCGGCTGGCTCGGCTCATGCGCCGACCACCGGTTCCGACGCTACTGACGAATCCGCGGCGGGGCGGCAGGCGGGGTACGGCATCCCGCCCGTCCATCGGGAACGCCGAGTGCAGCCGAAGTGGGCGACGTGCTGTGTTCGGCGGGCCGTCCCGGACCGAGACCGTCGTCTCGGTCCAGAGCCCGACGCGGCACCGACGCCCGGTTCCCAGTCTGCTCGAGGTGAGACGCCCATGGCCGAACGAACGTTCGGTCGGCAGTTAACGTTTTCCTCGGCTCCGGCAGTCGCAGGCTCGGCTGCCGAGTCAGGTCGGGCGGTACGCTGAAATGGAGGCCAACCGAACGTTCGGTCACATGGAGTTCGGGGAGCTTTTCGGGGACGACCCACGGAACGGCCGCGAGAAGATACTGCAGGCGGTGTACGAGATCACGAAAAACGAGGGGTACGGGAGCGTCTCGATTCAACTGGTCGCCGACGTCGCCGGCCTGAGCAAGGCGACCGTCTACCACCACTTCGAGGACAAGGACGACCTCATGCTCTCGTTTTACGAACGCGTCCTCGACAGGATGGGAGACCGAATCGAACAGGTCCAGATATCGGACCCGGTCGACCGGCTCCACGCGATGATCGACCGCATGGTGCTCGGTCGAATATCGGAGGACGTGTCGGCGGTACCGGAAGACACCGAGACCGGCCCGGGAGACCCGCTCCGGACGTTCATGGAGATTCGAGTGCAGGCGATTCACGAGGCGGCGTACCGGGACCGAATCAGCACCATCGACCGCGCGTTTCGAGACGTCTTCACGCGGGCGATCGAAGACGGCATCGAACAGGGTCGGATTCGGGAGACCGACCCCGAGCGGACGGCCGATGAGCTCTACACCCTGTTGCTCGGGGGGCTCCTCCGCCGGACGACGACCGACGACGCCGACCTAAACGCGGTTCGTGAGCGGGCGTACGAACTCGTCGACCGGGCTGTGCTCGACTGAAACGGAGTTACCGCCCACTATTGCCGGGCGACGAACGACACGCGCAGCGAGGCCGAATGGTGCCGACCAGTCTATCCGGGCAGCGACGCAAACAAGACAAACGTGGCTCCAGAGCGCAAGCCAGCAATTTCGTATCGTAGAATAAGGTTTACCAAACTGTCTCGGTGGGGCTTACGCCGTATCTGGGGCGCTAGCGGACGTCGAGGCTGCAGAACGACCGGAACGCCCGGAGTTCGACTTGAGCCAACACATGCGTGCGCGTGTGCGCGCAAAGCATCCAATTTTCACTCCCTGTCGAAGTCGAGCTCTGTGTCCCACGGAACCGCCGTCTCCTAGACCCGAACCGAACATCCGGCAGTACCGCTGGCTCCCGTCCGGAGAAAGCAGTCCGCGACTCGACCCGCCTCGCAGCAGGCCGCGGCTGACGTGGCACTCCGGTTCTGACTGGCTCCACAGACTGCCGTGGCCCGGGCCGCCCGGCAGCGCAGTCGCCCGTAGACTTCGCCACGCCACTACCGGCGCGCTCGTGTCCGTGCAGAGAGCGCTCTCGACGACGCTCGTGGCGCCGCAGCTCTGCCCAACGCCATCATAAATCTCATACTACGATATCAAATTGGTTCGTGGCGATCCACCGACGGCGCACTCACTGGCGGTGTGGCGTCGCTACACCTGACGTAGCGATACTGAGAAGACGACAGGCAGAGCGTCGAAGTGCTGGGGATTCCACGGCGCCGTGTCCCTCGGCGTGAGAATCGACGAGACGAGGGAACTCAGAGCTGTTCGGCGAGCACGTCGCTGACTTCGTCGAGGAACTCCTGTTCGCGGCCGCGGGGGACAGTCGCGCCCGCGGCGACCGTGTGGCCGCCGCCGTCGCCGCCGACCGCCTGCGAGGCCTCGCTCATCACCGCGGAGAGGTCGAGGCCGCGGTCGACGAGCCGTGAGGTCCCGCGCGCGGAGACCTTCGTCTCCTCGTCGTTCTTGTAGCCGAAGCCAACGATGGGGCGGTCGCTCTTCGTGGCGTCGCTGCCGAGTGCCATCCCCGCGACGATGCCGACGATGGTCTCGCGGATGCGGTCCTCGGCGTGGAACCACTGGAGGTCGTCCTCGACGGTGACGCCCTCGCGTTCCACCCACGACAGCCCCTCCGAGAGGTTCCGGCGGTGGTCCCGGAGGAGTTTCCGGGCGGCCTCTAAGGGCTCGCCGCGCTCGCCGAGACAGACCGCGAGCCCGACGTCCGCGCGCTCGTAGCGCGCCGTCGCGTTCAGCAGCGTGGAGAACTCGCTGGCGTCCCGGAGTTCCGTGCCGGGCTCCTCGTCGGCCAGTGTGTACGTCGTGCCGACGAGCTTCGTCACGTCGTCGCCGGAGACGCCGTTGCGGACGGCGCGCTGGACGAGCGCGCTGACGACCGTCTGGCGCTCGTCGTGGGCGAGGTCCGCCCACGTGCGCCAGTCGCCGCCGTCGTGGAGGTCCACGTCGAGGCCGTCGAGGAACCGAATCGCGCCCTGTTCGTCGTTCGTGATGCCGGGGACGTACACTTCACTGGCGTACTCCAGCAGCTTCGGGAGCGGGCGGGTCTGCGTGCCGTACAGCGCGAGGTCCTTCGCGGTGTCGAGCACGCCCGCCTCCACGCCCTCCGCGGCGATTTGGGTGTTCGCGCCGACGAGTTCGCCGTCGACGGTCTGGCGGTCGCCGACCGCGCCGACGACCGCGAGCGCCGCGAGGTCCGTCGCGTCCGCGCCGAGCAGGGCTCGCGCGAGCACGTACGCCGCGCCCGCGCCGGACAGTTCCTTGCCGCCGTCGACGCCCTCCAAGAGGGGGTTGAGGTGGAATCGGGTGTCCGCGTCGGCGGGCTGGTGGTGGTCCGCGATTATCGGCGTGAAGTCGCCGGCCGCTTCGTGTCCGGTAATCGCGTCGAGTTGGCCGCTCCCGAAGTCCGTGAACAGCACCGTGTCGTGGTCGTGGGCGGCGATGCCCGCGATTTCCTCGTCGTCGAGCTGCTTCGAGAAGACCACATCGTGGGGGATGCCGGCGCGTTCGAGCGCCGTCGCGGCGATGCCCGCGCTCGTCAGGCCGTCGGCGTCGATGTGCGACGCGAGCAGCACCGAGTCGGCGTCGCGCAGGGCGTCCGCGCAGGTGTCGGCGCGCGCTCGGAGTTCCGGGACCGGAGCGTCCATCACGAGCAGGTAGCGCGGCGTCGGGTATAAACTACCGGCTCGCGCGCTCCCCGGGGGACTCGCGGCCGAACGTTCAAGCCGCCGCCGGGCGACGGGACAGCCATGCGTTCGCTTTCGTGGGTCGCCGGGTGCGTCGCTACCGTCGCCGTGACGGCGCTCGCGGGAACGGCCGTCTCGCTGGAACTCGCGGCGCTCACCGGGCTCGTCTGGGGCGTCGTCGCGTGGACGAACGCCGGCTACCCGGAGACGCGGTCGCTGACCTACGAGGAACTAGCCGGGCGGGACCGCTGGCTCGCCGCGGCGAGTCTCGGGCTCGCGGCGGCCGCGTTCGCCACGGTCCGGCTCGTCGCCGAGGGAGCGACGGCGACCGTGCTGTACGCGGAACTGCTGGGCATCACTGTCGGCCTCCTGCAAGTGGGCGCGCTGCTGGAAGCGCGGACCTGACTACAGTTCGTCGCGGACCGCGCGCGCCAACTGCTCGAAGTCCGCGTCGTCGGGCACCACGTCCACGCGCACGCCGCGGGACTCGGCGGTTTCGCGCGTCGGCGGGCCGATACAGCCGACGACGGCGTCGTTCAGGCCGGCGAGCGCGGCCTCGCGGACGCCGCGGGCCTCGGCCTCGTCGAGCCAGTGCTCGACGGTCAGCGAGGAGGAGAACAGCGCGGCGTCGAGGTCGCCGTCGGCGGCGAGGTCGACCGACTTGCCGGCCGCGTCGGGGACGACGAGTTCGTACAGCACCGTCTCGTGGACGTACGCGCCGGCGTCGTCGAGGCCGCCGGTGAGCACCTCGGAACCGTGGTCCGAGCGCGCGACCTCCACGCGCGCGCCCTCGACCGCGCCGTCGAGCGCGGCGACCAGCCCGCTGCTCGTGTACTCCTCGGGCACGAGGTCGACCGTCCAGCCCGCCGCGCGGCAGGCGTCGGCGGTCGCCTCGCCGATGGCGCACAGCGTCGCGTCGCCGGGCGTCCAGCCCGCGTCCGCGGCGAGTTCGACGCCGGTCTTGCTCGTCAGCACCGCGTAGTCGGCGTCACCTCTCGGGGTTTCGCCGGTCGGCTCGACGGCGAGCATCGGGTCCGGCACCGGCTCGGCGTCCAGCGATTCGAGGAGGTCGGTGGCGTCCGCGAGGCGGTCGTCGTCGGGGCGGAACACCGCGACTTTCGGCGCCGTCATTTCGTCTCCTCCCGCACGCCCGCGACGCCGCCGATGACGGTGACGGCGGGCGGCTCGATGCCGACCTCGTCGCGGGCCTCGACGATGGTGTCGAGGGTGCCGGCGGCGACCTGCTGGCCGGGCCGCGTCCCCTTCTCGATGAGCGCGACCGGCGTCTCGGAGTCCATGCCGGCCTCGCGGAGCGCTCTCGTGTAGTCGGGGAGCTTCCCGACGCCCATCAGCACGACGATGGTGCCGCCGGTGTCCGCCAGCGCCTGCCAGTCCACCGCGGACTCCTCCTTCGTGGGGTCCTCGTGGCCCGTGACAAAGGAGACGGAGGAGGCGTGGTCGCGGTGCGTCACGGGGATGTCCGCGGCGGCGGGCGCGGCGACCGCCGACGAGATGCCGGGCACGACCTCGAAGGGCACGTCGCGCTCCGCGAGGTACACCATCTCCTCGCCGCCGCGCCCGAACACGAACGGGTCGCCGCCCTTCAGCCGGACCACGTCCTTGCCCTCCCTTGCGAGTTCGACCATGCGGGCGTTGATGTCCGACTGGGGCGTGCGCTCGCCGCCCGCGCGCTTGCCCACGTCCTCGCGTTTCGCCTCGGGAATCTCGGAGAGAATCGCGGGGCCGGGGAGCTTGTCGTGGAGCACCACGTCCGCGTCCTCCAGCAGGCGCGCGGCCTTCACGGTCAACAGCTCGGGGTCGCCCGGGCCGCTCCCGACGAGGTAGACGGTCCCGGTCATTCCCGCTTTGCCTCCTCGATGAGGTCCGTCGCGCCGCGCTCGCGGAGGTCAGCGGCGAGCTCGCGGGCCTCGGCGGCGTAGTTCTCGATGCCGAGTTCGCGCGTCTCCCCGACTTGGTCGGTGCCGTCCCGGCTGAACACCTGCACGTCCGTGCGCACCACGTCGCCCTGCACGAGCGCGTAGATGCCGACGGGCGCGATGCAGCCGCCGCCCACCTCTTCGAGGACGACGCGCTCGGCGGTCGTCTCCACGCGCGAGCGCACGTGGTCGAGGGCGTCCCGGAGCGCGTCCGCCACGTCGCTGTCCTCGCGCGCCGTCACCGCGAGCGCGCCCTGCCCCGGCGCCGGCACGTGCGTGTGCGTCGGGAGTTCCTCGTCGTGGACGTGGTGGGTGAGCCCCGTGCGTTCGAGGCCGACCTGCGCGAGCAGGACCGCGTCGTACTTGGTGTCGACCTCGCGTTCGAGCGCGGACTGTTCGAGCGGCGACAGCGACTCGAACCACTCCTCGACGGTCTCGTCGAACTCCGCGTTCTGTCGGTTGTCGTTCTCGCTCTCGGCTTCGTCGGACTGCTCGGCGTCAGCTTGCTCGCCGTCGTCGAGGTTGTCGACGCCCTCCTCGATGGTCTCGCTGGCCTCGTAGTCGCCGCGCTCCTGCTGGCGGGCGTCCTCGCTCATGCGCTCCTTCTCGGCCTCCGTGCGGCGCTCGTGTTCGTCCTGCAGGGCGGGCGCGAGCAGCTTCTCCACGCGCGTGTCGACGTTGCCCCGAATCGGCTCGACTTCGAGGTCCGGGCGGTGCGCCAGCACTTGCGCGCCGCGTCGCAGGCTCGCGGTGCCGACGATGCTGCCCGCCGGGAGGTTCTCCAAGCTCGTGCCGTTCGGCGTGACGAGCGCGTCCGCGGGGTTCTCGCGGCGCGGCACCGCCGCCACCACGAGGTCGTCGGGCACGTCGGTCGGCACGTCCTTCATCGAGTGGACGGCGGCGTCCACGTCGCCGTCCAAGACCTGCCGGTCGAGCGAGCGCACGAACGCGCCCGTCTTCCCGAGGTCCTGAATCAGGGCGTCGTCCACGCGGTCGCCGGTCGTCTCGACCTCCACGAGTTCGACGTCGTGGCGGCGGTCTTCGAGTTCGGCCTTGACCTCGCCGGCTTGCCGGAGCGCCAGCTCCGACCCGCGGGTGGCGAGGCGTATCGCGTCGGTCATACGTCTCTCTCCGCGCGCTGGGTTGAAACCCCCTGCGTTCCGGGCGCTGTCCGCGGAGCTGTGGCGGCGGGTCAGCGCACGGCGTCGCCCGCGCGACTCGCGGTTCCACCGCTCGTTTGTTCCGCGGGCTCTCTGCGGTCGCCCGCGCGACTCGCGGTTCCACCGCTCGTTTGTTCCGCGGGCTCTCTGCGGTCGCCCGCGCGA
>Ga0207754_100055_pt1 | contig 116335 bp, 116 predicted proteins | sample A23E1SouthBayCA_FD_187728 | JGI IMG/M metagenome (GOLD analysis project Ga0207754, IMG submission 187728) | Aerobic enrichment media microbial communities from Eden Landing Ponds, California, USA - A23 E1 (SPAdes) | ecosystem: Environmental > Aquatic > Marine > Unclassified | place: Emeryville...
GGGTCCGGCTTCTCAGCGTGCTTTCGCCATTGGTGGTCCGTCCAGGATTACAGGATTTCACTCCTACCCCGGACGTACCCGCTGAGTCTTCCGGCCCCAAGCCGAGCAGTTTCCACCGGAAGCCGACGTGTTGAGCACGTCGATTTCCCGATAGACTTGCACGGCAAGCTACGGACGCTTTAGGCCCAATAATAGCGGCCATCACTCGGACTGCCGGTATTACCGCGGCGGCTGGCACCGGTCTTGCCCAGTCCTTATTCTTCGACCACCTTACGGTCGAGAAAAGCGAGGGCTAATATGCCCTCGCACTCGGAGTCCCCCTATCGCACTGTCGTGCAGTGTAAAGGTTTCGCGCCTGCTGCGCCCCGTAGGGCCCGGTATCTTGTCTCAGATACCGTCTCCGGGTTCTGGCTGTCACCACCCGTACCGATTACTGGCACGGTGGGCCGTTACCCCACCGTCTACCTAATCGGCCGCAGCCACATCCTATAGCGCCGGGGCATTTCTTGCACTCGGCATTCAAGCGTGAGTGCAGTATCCACGATTAGCCTCAGTTTCCCGAGGTTATCATGGTCTATAGGGTAGTTTGGCCACGTGTTACTGAGCTATACGCCACGAGTCTGAACTCGTGCGACTAGCATGGCTAAATCGGACTCCGATAGCAATGGCCTCCGGCAGGATCAACCGGAATGTGCTGATATACATCAGCGGCGGAAGTGGTTGCACTCCATTGGAAGCTAAATGCTGGGGTATCCCTCCCCAGCAACATCGTGTTGGGTCCGTGGGCTCACATCAGATCCCATCTTGACGGCGGACCGCAGGGGTGGGATCCTCATACATCGCGGGAGAACGGGCTGCCGTAGAACGGCAAGCACGACGTACTCTCGCTCAGCGTGGTCGGCGAGTCACGGTGACTTCCGACCTGGCCTTGCCGGGCGACCCGGCGCGACCTTCGTATTACACCCGATGGGAGGGGTACATATAAATCGCACGTCTCGAGACCGCCCTGACACGACAGCACACGCCTCGTGTGTCGTGGTACGCCCCCACACGAAAATCAGCGAGAGTACATAAACGAGACCTACAGCAGACCAGAGAGCGCGCCCATCACCGAGAAAGCGACAGAAGGCAGCCACTGGAGGTATCGGTAGCTGACGACAGTCCCGGTCAAAGAGTCCCGCGTACGCATGCGGAGGTTCGGTTGACATAGCAGCCTCCATCGCGTGCACGGCGATCAATCGAAGCACTGCGAAGGTGGGTGGCATCGAGCTGGATGGTCGAAGCAGTCACAGGTGTGCGTCAACTATCGAGACCCGATCACACAGATCGGGTAGTGGCAGTCTGAACGCTACAGACAGTCCAGCGAGCGAGATGTATACCAAGTCGACACTCTCGAACCAGCTATTAACTATATCTAACCCGTATTTGGCAAAGTATTTCTATCTATAAATCTAAGAGTGTCCAATATAGATCCACTCAAAGAATTTACGGCCGACTTCTCTCTCTCTTTTCTTGTTTATCTATTCATATCACACCCAATTTCGTCATATATAGTAGTATTTTCCTCAATACGCTTTTATAGAACTATATATTCGGAGATCGTACTCGTCGAGTGGGCAAACAGCGTGCGAGAGGTGGCTTTTTGTCGTCGCCAGAGAGACCACAGGACATGACGACACCTATCGACGGCGTCGCGTGCCCGACGATCACACCGCTCCGAGATGGGAGTGTCGACACGGAGTCGCTACGCGCACACGTCAGATGGCTTGTTGACAACGGCATCGAGGGGCTCGTACCCTGTGGGACGACCGGGGAGTTCGCCTCGCTAACCGACGACGAGCGCGCGACAGTCGTGAACGCGACTGTCGAAGCGGCTGCGGACCGCGTTCCGGTCCTCGCAGGAGCAGGGGACACGACTGTCGACGGCGCTGCGAGACGAGTCGACCACGTCGTCGCTGCCGGTGCCGACGCTGCGCTCGTTCCCCGCCGTACTACCACGGCGGCAGCGACGCCGGGATACAGGCGTTCTTCGAGCGGGTACTCGACGAATCGACCGGCCCGATTTCCCTCTACAACTTCCCGGCGGTGGTTGGACAGTCGATCGCTCCGAAGGTCGTCGCCGAACTCGCGACCAGAGAGCGAGTGATGGGACTCAAAGACTCCAGCGGCGACTTCTCGTACGCGCTGCAAGTCGACGACGTGACACCCGAAGGGTTCCGATCGCAGTTGGGACGGACCGACACCTAGGGACTGCCGTCGCCGAAGAGTTCGCCGGCGGGATCGTCGGCCTCACCAACGTCGTCCCACGGGCGATGGTCGAGATTCGGGATGCGGCCGCCAGCGGCGATCGTGAACGTGCCAGGGAGATCCGTCGGCACGACGTCGAACCAGTGCTCCGAGCGGTGGCGGACCACGGCTACGTACCGATCCTCAAGCGACTGCTCGCGACGCGCGAGACGATCGAGACCCCCGCGGTCCGACCGCCGTTGACGACCGCACCAGCCGACGCCGTCGAAGGGCTGGACTGATACGACCGACGATCGCTTCGCGACGGGCTTCGTCTCCTAGGGGAGGTGCAGTCTTTCCAGACCGGGTAGCCGGCAATGTGCGGAACAGCCCCAGATAACACGTATACCAGTGTTATCCCAATCTAGCCACGGTGCCTGACTGATTGGCCTCGTCAGGGAGAGACCGGCAGAGCGTGCCAGTGATACCCGGCGGCGACAATCTGAAGTACCCCAGTACGTCTGTGACGAGATCGGTGGGACGACAACCTACATTACCGAGGAACGTATATGCGAACTATATGAGCAGACAACGCCGAAGCAAGGTCGAACGATTGATCGACGAGTACGGACTGGACGGACTGGGCGACGAACTCGTCGAAAGCTGGACCGCAGACGGCGACGAGCGCAAGAGTCTCCGACAGCTCGCGACGGAGTTCAACGTCGCACTCGTCGACGCTGCCCTGGAGAGAGAAGGGGTCACACACTTCGATACGGACGGGGGAGCAATTTACGAGGCGCTCGCGGACGACGACGCCGAGCGCGACCGTGCCACCGTCGAGACGCGTCTGGATCGGGCGGGAATCGACGTGGATTCGCTGGAACGGGACTTCGTCACGTACCAGGCGATCAGGTCCTACGTCAAGGACGTCCGCGATGCGGAATACGAGACAGCGAGCGACGCGGAGCACATCGAGAAGCAGAAGAACACGATCCAGCGCCTCATCAGTCGGGCGACCTCGGTCACCGAAGAGAAACTGACACGACTGCGCGACACCGGGCGCATTGTACTCGGCGACTTCAGACTCATCATCGACTTTCAGGTGTACTGCCGTGACTGTGAGACCCAGAAGACCGTCGCGTCGCTGCTCGACGACGGCGGTTGCGAGTGCGAGAAATAGAGGCGCAGGAGGAGGGAGTTAGGCGCCGATCTCGGTGATGCAGTGGTGGTCGATCTCCAGGGCGTCGGCGTCCTCGGGAAGCAACGCGACGACCAGGTAGTCCACGTAGGACTCGAAGTACTCGATCAGCGCGGCGATACGCTCGGAGTCGATCGGTTCGAGCGCGTCCATGATCATCACCGGGACCTCTTGGTGAACGTCGTGAACGAGGTAGCCGGCCAGCGCGAACACGAGGCCGGTCACCTCGCGTTCGGAATCGCTGAGGTGGTCGACGGTGTCTTCGTAGGCGACGCCGCTATCGCTGGAGCGGATCACGTGGAGTTCGAACGTGCGTTCGGTCGTCTTGCGTCGTCCTTTCCGTACCTCTTCCTCGACGATCTCGATCCAGATCCGTTCGATGTTGTCGTAGTCGAGGATGCTCAGGATCTGCTCCATGTGATCGTTGAACTGCTCGACGGCGTCCGCTTCGATCCGGTCGATCCGGGTCCGAAGGTCCGTGAGTTCGTCCTGGAGCTGGCTGCGCTGTGCCTCGAGATCGTCTTCCTCGGCGACGCGTGACTCGACTTCAGCGATCTCGTCTTCGACTTCGTCACGCTCGGTCTCCAGACGACCAAGTTCGTACTCCAGATCGTTGGCGGTCCGATGGAGGTCGAGCACGTCCTCGTAGCTGTCGGATTCGAGGTCCTCGACGGCGTCTTCGAGCTGTTCGACCGCGTCGGTCAGGTCGTCCTTGCGCTCGGTCAGTCGATCGAGGGCACCCTCGGTCGATTCGATGTCGTTCTCGACGCGAGCGAGTCGGCGCTGGGCCTGGTCGCGCTCGCGTTGCTGGGACTCGTACCGCTTTTTCTCCTGTTTGTACTCGTCGAGCTCCGACTCGATGTCGTCGATCGTGTCGAGTTTCTGGCGGCGCAGATCGCGCAGGTTCGCGACAGTTTCCTCGATCTGGTCGATCTCGACCTCGGAGCCACAGGTCCAGCAGACGGTCTGCTGGCTATCGTCGAGCAGTTGATCGGTGACCGTCGCACCTTCACCGCCGTCTGCGGCAATGTCGACGGCAGGGTGAGTTCCGCTCGTCGCCTCGTCGATCATCTTCTCGTTGAACTGGATCGTCTTCTGGAGTTCACTGATCTCGGCGTCGAATTGCTGTTTCTGGGATCGAAGGTCGTCGACGTGGTCCTCGATGTTGGCCAGTTCCCCCTCGGGAACGTCGGCGAGGTCGTTGATTTCGGATTCGAGGTCGTTGCGCTCCTCGGTGAGCGAATCCAGTCGTTTGCGTTTCGCCTCGATCTCGTATCGAACGTCTTCCAGCGTGGAGCGCACGTCGCGCAGTTCAGAGAGTTTGTCCTCGAGTTCGTCGCGTTCTTCGCGCTGAGTCTCGACGGACGCGTCGGCGTCCTCGATTTCGGCCTCGATTTCCTGCAGTTCCGCGCGCTTGTCTTCGACGTTCGACTCTAGCTCTCGCTTTCGCTCTTCGAGTTCTGGGAGTCGTTGCTTGAGCGAGTCGATCTCGTCGAGCTGTTCGTCGATACGGTCGCGCTCGCGCTGGCAGCGCTCGATCTCGTTCTGGATCTCGTCGGTGTCGACCGGGCGCATGATCAGTTTCCGGAGGTCGACACTGGACTGGACGGCACGGCGTGCCTCGTTGGACTTCAGCAGGAAGGCGAACAGATCCGCGATCTCCGGATCGTCGAGATACGGGTTCCCCTCGGAACTGATCCCAGCACCAGTCCGCGTGAGCGCCCGTTCGTAGGTCGTTCCGTCGATTTCCAGGGCGACACGCCCCTCGTCGGCGTCACCCTTGATCGACACCTGATCGCTCCCCAGAGCGGCCATCACCGAGCGAAGAAACGACGTCTTGTTCGAAGCGTTCGGGCTGGCCAGAACCGTTACACCGGGTGGAATATCCGCTTCTGTATGTTCGATACCGCCGATATTTTCGACGGACAATGTACCGGACTCCATACCGAACATCAGGTTACACTCCTATTTGTAAATTCTGATCTCGACTATCAGCGATCCGACTGGTCGGCCGTCGACCACAGAATGTCGGGGACGAGACGTGGATGGAGAGTCTCGATGAGGCCTGAAACGGGTGCTTTGAATAACAGGCGTACGGTTGGTTTCTATACCAGTTCGAACTGTGACCAGCCAACGAGACGGAATACCGTCGATGCGTTCCGTCGATCGTCGCCACGGAGTAGACGATCGTCGAGAAATCGCCACAATAATCCGTAAGGATCGAAATAAGTAGTTGTACGCTGCTTCCAGCAAAACGGGCCGAATGGCCCCGAGACGCACAGACGTGATTCGATTCTGACGGTGTTCGAAAGCCGGTAACATCAGGTGAATATTAATTCACTCGTGTCGTGTGATCGCCAGTGTGTCAATATCGTAGATAGACGTATCGTCGTTAGAGACGTTTAGGGCGCCAAGATTGAGCCCAACGGCATTATACTAAGGAAGGACAGAATACTGGTTCAATACATTTATTTCTCTTACCAAAAAGAAAAAATAGTCGGGGAATATCCCATCCGACCGTCAGTCGACGATCGAGTCGAGACTATAAATACAGTTGACGTATAAACGAGAGGGAGGGAATTATCTCCAGGTGAAGTCGGTTTTCCGACAGGAGATTTCGATCGCAATCGTATGAAGAGAAACAGTAATCGTTGCTCGTTCTATCACCGTCAGCCGGGAACCGAACAGCGCCGGGTGCCGATTTGCGAAACGCGCCGGTTACTGGTCTGAACCCGGCAACAGCGACCGGAGGCGTGGCCCGACCGGTGCCGGGAGCGCCCCGATCACGGAACGAAGTTCGGCGACCGTCAGTGCGCCCGATCCCACAGCGACGGTAGTGTAGACGAGTGCCCCGACGACTGGCACCACGAGCAGGGAGAGGTACTCGTTCGCGATCACGGCGTCGACGAGGTAGATCACCGGCGCAGCGACGGCGACCGTTCCGACGAGGGCACGGAGTCGCAGGTCCTCCAGTGGCCGATAGCCGAGGTGGTGTGCACAGGCGACGTGGAAGACGAACATCGACGCGTACCCGACGCTGGTGGCTGCTGCAGCCCCGATCATACCGTAGGCCGGAATCAGCACCGCGTTCAGGACGACGTTGATGCCGGCGGCCGCTCCGGTTGCGAGGATCGGGACGCGAAGCCGTCCACTCCCCTGGTTGATCGCGTAGAGCGGGCGAGCGAGCGCGAACCCGAGAGTGCCAGGCAGCAACACGAGCAGCGGCGCGACGGTGCCGGTGAAGTCGTCGCCGAAGTACAGCGGGATCGCCTCGTCGGCCAGCACGAGCAGGCCGATCCCCATCAACGAGACGAGCAGCCAGACGTAGCGGGTCACGCGCGAGGCGAGATCGGTGAGGCGTTCGAACTGCTCCTGGGCCCACATGTTCGAAGTCGAGTGTAACAACAGCGTCTGCAGCGAGAGCGGGACGAACCAGACGTACTCTGCGATCGCCAGCGCCGCCTTGTACTGACCGGTCTTGCCGCCGTCGGTCAGGAGCCGCATCATCACCACGTCGACGTGGAACAGCGACAGCAACAGCAACACGAGCACGATGTTGAGGCCGTTGAACGAGAGCAGTTCCCGGGTCGGGAACCCGTCCGGCGGCCCGCTGACGATGGCCGGAACCGACAGGCGGCGTGCGATGAGCCCGAGCCCCACGACGGCGAGAACCATCGCACCCGCGATGTTGGAGATGAGGAACGCGTCGACGCCCAGCCCGTAGGCCGCCAGCGCGAATCCGAGCCCGACCCAAGTGAGTTTCGTCGCGACCTGGAGCGGTTCGGAGTACCGCTCCAGCCCCAGCCCCATCAGGGTCCGCCGCGTGAAGGCCCGGAGCTGTGCGGCGACCACGAACACCGCGAGCAGCGCGAAGTACCACGAGAACGGCTCCCCCAGCAGTCGGCTCGGGAGTCCGCTCAGGCTCGCCAGCCCGAGCACCACGGCACCGACTGCGCCGAGCAGGAGCGTCAACCGGAGGTAGAAGCCGACGACGTGTTCGCGCCAGCGGTCGTCCTCGCGCCGTTCGGCGACGAACTTCTGAACCCCCTCGGTAACGCCGGAACTCACCAGGATCATGTAGAGACTGAACGTCGAGATGAGGAAGGCGTAGTCGCCGTAGCCGGTCGTGTCCAGTTCTCGGACGACGAACGGGAGGGAGACGATACTGATCAGCGAGGTGGCCAGTTTCGAGCTGAACAGCGCGCTGAAGGCCTCCGTCAGGGAGCGGTCCACGGCACACCCCCCGGTCGATCGAACGTCATCGGACACCTCCGGGATCGGGACGGGAGCGACGTGGCCGAGTCTGGATCAGTTCGGCGTCCTCGACCGGGTACGCGGACGCGGGCGGGTGTCGGCCGAGGAACCCGACGAGCGCGCCGACGTACACCGGAACGACGGAGATGACCTTCCGCTTGACCCACGTCCGTCCCCTGACCCGGAGACAGAGCCCGACGAGAACGAACGTCACGCAGAGCCAGGCCAGCCCGCCGACGGGACCGACCGCGAGCGTGCCCAGTGTTCCCGTCAGCAGCCACGCGCCCATCGCGGCGTAGAGGCGCGAGTATCGCGCCGTCCGTGCCAGGATCCGCGGCGACCGGACCCACTTGCGCAGGAGCTGTCCGCGACCGAAATAGTAGCCGCTCTCCCACCGACGCCGGAGTTCGGCGACGCCGTCACCGAAAGGGTGCGTGGCGGCGACCGACGGCAGCCTGACCAGGCGGTATCCCGCGTCGGTCAGGCGAAAGCCCAGTTCGATGTCTTCGAGCGCGTGGAGGTAGGGGTCGAACCCGCCGACGGCCGAGAGGGCGGCCCGATCGTAGAGGACCACGCCTCGAAGCGCCTCGACGGGCGACTCGCTCGACGCGTCGCTCTCGTTGAGGTGCCCGTCCACACCGGCGACACGTGAATCAGTCGCGAGCCGTTCGACGGCCGCCGTGAGCCACGCCGGCGAGACGACCATGTCGCCGTCGACGTGCAGGACGCGGTCACCGGACGTGGCCTGGGTCCCGACGAAGCGGCCGCCCCCGGGGGTGCGTTCGACCGAGGCGGGCAGACGGTAGATCCGAATCGGATAGTCGGCAGCCAGATCGATCGTTCCGTCGGTCGATCGCGAGTCGACGAGGACGACCTCGACGCCGTCGAAGGATCGACAGCTCTCGAAGACCGCGTCGAGACAGGCCTCGATACGGTCGGCCTCGTTGTACGTGACGACCACTACCGACAGCCCGGAGGCAGGCCCGGCAGTGTCGGACCCCGGAATCTCACTCACCAGCCGATCACCATCGTTGTCCCGAAGGACCGCTTGCCCGCTCATTGTTATGGCGACGCTACCAGCGTTCTCGTGGCACGTTCCACAGTAAGGCGATCGAAACCGCGACCCTCCAGTCGGCCGAATCGGCGGTCGCGACGGTGGGCGCGACCGGGACGAGTGTAACGAGGTAACGAGAGCCAACTCCGGTTCAGCGGGTGAAACAGTTGATTTCCCGACCCAGTTACGGTTTGCCTCTCCAGGTAGCAGCGAGCAACGGCCGGGAAACGGCCTCCTATCGTTTTCAGCGTAGGACTATCTTATCGCCCCGATTCTGAACGGTCTGACCCCCTTATTACTGCAGGTCCGGAGAGCAACTCACGATGACAGAGACACCGTACAGCAAGTGGTGGCTGGCACACCGGGATCGGGTCGAGGCGAGTGACGACGTTCGGATCGACGTGTTCGTCCGCTCGCTGGGTGCCCCGGTGGCGTCACAGACGGCGCAGTCGTCCGTCCTCGACCGACTCGACGACCTCGAAGAGATGGACCGGATCGACCGGTTCACCGTGCAGGTCTGGGGCGACCGTCTCTATCCGGACGAGCGGTGTTCGCAGTCGCCGGTGGGGCGCTTCCTTCGGAACAAGATCTCCGAGTTCGAGCGCTGGGCCGACGCGAACCCCGAAGTCGAATTGCCGTTCGAATCGAAGGTCCGTGAGCCGTTCGTCGCCGACAGGGAGTTTCGCTGTATCACGCTCCCGCAGATCTGTCTGGCCGTCTACGTCGACGGGGAACTGGACGGCGTCGTCCCCGCCGCGTTCAGCGAAGTGAGCGTCACAGTCCACGACTACCTGTCTGCACTGACCGATCTGACGACCGATCCGATCGCCACGGAGGACCGGAGCGAGACCGTGACCGCTGCCGAAGGGATGTGAACGAGGGGGCAAGTGGACCGAGAGAGTGATCGCTCGTCCGTGCCCGATACTGCTGACCGGACGAATACCGGTCGAACCGCCTGCCTGCGGTCGATCGGCGTGTGGCAAACGTCGCATAACAAAGGTGGCGAGCGGGAAACCCAGCGGGTATGCGAGCATGGTCTCCACGGAAGCGTGCCCTTCGACAGCAAGCGACCGATGCCGCCGGCGACACGGAGAACGAACGTCCTCGCGAGGTGCTCGACTGATGTGTGGCATCACCGCTTGCGTCGGGGACGAGCGGGCCGTCTCCACGCTCCTGTCGGGGCTCGATAACCTGGAGTATCGGGGGTACGACTCGGCGGGGATCGCCGTGCCGAACGGGCGCTCACTCGACGTGGTCAAGCGGTCCGGAGCGGTGGCCGAGCTCGTCGAGTCGGTCCGCAGGGAGCGCCCGGACGGACGGATCGGGATCGGCCACACGCGCTGGAGCACGCACGGCGCGCCCACCGACGAGAACGCCCATCCACACACCGACTGCACCGGGACGGTCGCAGTCGTCCACAACGGGATCATCGAGAACTACGCGGCGCTGCGAGACCGACTCCAGGCCTCGGGCCACGAGATCGACAGCGAGACCGACACGGAGGTGCTCCCCCACCTCGTCGAGGAGCAGCTGGGCGCGGGCGCAGAGCCCGAAGCGGCCCTGCGGTCCGTCCTCGACGAGATCGAGGGGAGCTACGCGATCGCGATGGTCGTCGCCGGCAGCGACACGGTCTACGCCGCCCGGAACGGTTCACCGCTCGTGATCGGACTCGGCGAGGAGACGAACTACCTCGCCAGCGACGTGCCGGCCTTCATCGAACACACGGACCGGGTCGTCTATCTCGACGACGGCGACGTCGCCGTGATCGGTGCCGAATCGTACAGGGTCACCGACTGGGACGGGCGCGACTGTGACCGACCGGTCAGGACCGTCGACTGGACCGCGGCCGACGCCGAGAAGGGGCGTCACGACCACTACATGCACAAGGAGATCCACGAACAGCCCCGGGCGCTCCGCCAGGCGCTCCAGGGTCGCCTCGACGACGGCGTCTCACTCGACGATCTGGATGGAGGAGTAGTCGAGGACGTCGAGCGCGTCCAGTTCGTCGCTTGCGGAACCTCGTATCACGCCGGACTGTACGGCGCTCAGTTGCTACGGGAACGCGATGTCCCGGCCGTGACCTGTCTGGCCAGCGAGTACGTCACTGCAGCGCCGCCCGAGATCGATGGGACACTGGTGATCGGGGTCACGCAGAGCGGCGAGACCGCCGACACCCTCGAAGCCCTCCGGACCGCCCGATCACGCGGGCATCGAACGCTCGCAGTGACGAACACGGTCGGTTCGACCGCCGCCCGGGAGTGCGACGAGGCACTCTTCGTCCGGGCGGGCCCCGAGATCGGTGTCGCGGCGACCAAGACCTTCTCCTCACAGATCGTGACGCTCGGACTGCTCGCCGAGTGGATCGCCGCCCGCGACGGGGCAGACCGTGGCGAGGCGTTCCACGCCGCGCTCGCGGGACTGCCCGAGATCGTCCAGTCGGTCGTCGAGTCAGCCGACGCGCGTGCGGTCGCGCGACAGTTCCGGGACAGCGACGCTTACTTCTTCATCGGTCGGAGCACCGGCTACCCAGTCGCGCTAGAGGGGGCGCTCAAACTCAAGGAGATCTCCTACGAACACGCGGAGGGGTTCGCGGCCGGCGAGCTCAAACACGGCCCGCTGGCGCTCGTCACCGATCGGACGCCGGTGTTCGCGATCGACACGGGTCGCAACACCGAGACGCTGCTTGGCAACGTCGAGGAGGTCCGCGCACGCGGCGGGCCGGTCGTCGCGGTCGGGCCGCCGGAGAGCCCAATCGCAGCGCTGGCCGACGCCGTTCTCCCGGTCCCGTCGACTGACCCGGAACTGACCGGGATCGGGGCGAACGTCCAGCTCCAGTTGCTGGCCTACCACGTGGCCGCGGCGCTGGATCGGCCGATCGACAAACCACGCAACCTCGCCAAGAGCGTCACCGTCGAGTAGACGGCGGTCATACGGACAGTTGTCGGTCTGCCCCAGAGCAACCGTACGCAGTCGTGCGGTCGACTGGGGAACCGTCGACAACTGTCCGTATCAGAGTTTCGTCCCGAGATCGCAACACGCCTCCGGCTCGGCGACGATGAACGCCTCGTCTTTCAGCATCGACTCCTCGATCGGGAGGAACACCTTCTTGTCGTCACAGGAGTTGGGGACGACCTCCCAGTTGACCAGCGCGTAGTCGAGGTCGCTGTGAAGGTCGGGATCGATCGGGCGATCTTCCCACGCCGTGCCCTCGAGGGTCGTCTCCGCCGAGGGTGTCTGTTCACTGTCCGTGTCGTTCGTCTCGTGCGTCATCGTTCGGACCTCCAGCGACAGCGGTAGACCGCACCGCCCGTGTCGTGAGGGACCGGAGCGAAGTGTGTCGTCGACATCAACACCTGGTAATCCGTACATACCGACAAAACGGTTCCGTCGACCTGGCGCGACTTGGTTACCACTCTGCTGTTCGGTTGTTATCAGATCGGGACGACCGGAGTAAGAATCAGTTACCGTTCGCGGGCAGGGGTAAGCCTCAGTTATCGACGGTCGTCGCGCGGTGGGCGTTGGACCGGCGGTCGAGTGCGGCGGTGGCGACGAACAGGAGCGTGGCGAGGAGGAAACCACCGAACGGAGCCGCCAGTAAGACGGTCTTACCGGCGATTATCGCCGTTACGGCCCAGAGAAGCGAGCAGGCTCCGACGGCGACGGAGCCGACGTAGCCGGCCGGGATCGCGTAGCGTTCGCCGGCGGCGTATCGCCGGAGCCGCCAGAAGAAGTTGCTGGCCAGCATCCACGAGACGCGCGGTACGTACGTCTGAAGGTCGATGTGGCTGGTCTCGTCGCCGTATTCGGCGGGCATCGGCACGTCCGCGACCCGGCAGCCGGCGACGTTGAGCTTGACCAGCAGGTCGTTGCAGTAGCCGTAGAACTCGTACATCTCCTCGACGCCGCACTGTTCCAGCGCCGAGACCGAAGCCGCCGTGTAGCCGTTCTGGGGATCACCGATCCCCCAGTAGCCGGAGGCGAGTCGGGTGAGCGAGGAGAGCAGCAGGTTGCCAACCTGGCGGAACGTCGGCATCGACGAGCTGTCGGACGACGAGAGCAGGCGATTGCCCTTGGCGTAGTCGGCCCGGTGGTCGGCGACCGGTGCGACGAGGGCTGGCAACAGGTCGGGGTCCATCTGTCCGTCCCCGCCCATCACGACGACGATGTCCGTGCCGTCGTCGATGGCTGCGAGATACCCCGTCTTGATCGCGCCGCCGACGCCCCTGTTTTCCTCGTGGCGGATCGGTACCACCGACCGGGCCGCCGTACCCCCGTCCGTGAGCGCCCGCGAGCGGGACCGCTGGCAGTCCGGGACGTGATCCTGAATGACCGACCAGGTGTCGTCGGTCGAACAGTCGTCGACGACGTAGGCGCGGTCGACACAGTCGGGGAGTGTTTCGATGACTTCGCCGACGTGGTCTTCCTCGTTGTAGGCCGGTACGACGACGCTGAGAGAGTGTCCGTTGAACATGACTGCTGTCCCAAGGGTGGCGTACACTGATGTACCCGACAGGACGGGTTTGTTATGGAGAAACTACGAGGAAGAGGAGATCACAGGCTCCTCGACGAGCGCGCGGATCCCGTCCCGGAGCGGCGTCGTCGGCTCGTATCCCAGCTCGGAGCGTGCGCGATCGATGTCGGCCTCGCTGTGGTCGATGTCGCCCGCGCGCTCGTCGGTGTGGGTGACGATCGAATCGGTGTCGGTCGCTGCCTGTATCAGTTCGGCCAGCTCGCGGATCGAAACCGAGGAGCCGGTGCCGACGTTGTAGGCCCGTCCGACAGCGTCGGTCGTCGCAGCGAGGCAGTTGGCCCGGACCACGTCGTCGACGTGGACGAAGTCGCGGGTCTGCTCGCCGGTGCCGTGCACCGTCAGCGGGTCGCCGTCGCGAGCCTGCCGGAGGAACGTGTCGACCACGGCGCTGTAGGGGTTCGGGCCCGCCCGGTGGCCGTAGACGTTGAAGTACCGCAGGACGACCGCGGGCAGGTCGTAGCGATCTGCGAACACCCGCGCGTAGTGGTCGACGGCGAGCTTGTCGACGCCGTAGGGGGAAGTGGGTTCGAGCGGGTGGTCCTCGCCGATCGGCGTCGACTCCGGGTGCCCGTAGACGGCGGCGCTCGACGCGAGCACGACACGGGTGTCGTACCGTCGAGCGTAGTCGAGCAACTGGACCGTCGCACCAGTGTTGACGTGGTTGCTCCGGGTCGGGTTCTCGAGAGAGGCCGGGACGCCGACGACGCCGGCCTGGTGAAACACCACGTCCGCCGCCCTGATCTCCCGTTTCAGCTTCCGCTGATCGCGCACGTCCCCGTGAACGAAGGTGGCCTCGTCCGGCACACGATCGCGGTCGCCAGTGGAGAGGTCGTCGAGGACCGTCACGTCGTTGTCCGGTGCCAGTTCACGGACGAGATGGCCGCCAACGAATCCCGCGCCGCCGGTGACGAACAACTGCTTGCCGCTGATCTCGGGCTCAGACATGGCAGTGTTCTCACCCGGTGTCTGGTTTGTTATATTGGTCCTACAGGGCGCTGCGTGCCAGCGTCGACCCGAGGACGATCGCCAGTAAGCAACGATAGGACTCCGTCTCAGACGGACAGTTGTCGACGGTTCCCCGGTCGATCTGGGAGGGACCGACAACTGTCCGTATCAATCGGTCGAGCGCGTCACCGGGGCCGGCGTCGACCCCTGCTCGTCGCGAACGCGCGTCGCGACCTCTCCCATCGTCTCGATGCGCACGTCGTCCCGGCGGTCGTCGAGGTAGTCGAAGATCGCACGCATTCGGGCGATCTCGGGCCGACCGAGCAGGTTGTTGGGATGGAGCCACATGTGGAAGACGCCGTCTTCGCGAGCGGCCGCGTCGATGCCGCGCCTGGCGTGGGCGACGACCGGATCCTCGAACAGCGTCGTCACGAGTCGCCGTGGCCGCCCTTCGAAGGAGAACAGGTACAGCGACGCCGGCACGTTGACGAGGCCGTGCTCGTCGATCTCGGGGGTGACGAGCGTGGGTTCCGGTTCACCGACGGTGGCCGCCGTCAGCTTGGCCAGCGGCGTCGGCTGGCCGGGCGCGCCACCGCGGTAGCAGTCGAAGCCGTACTCGGCGAGCACCGCGCGGTGGCCGACGCTGTTGCGCGGGAAGACGAACGAGCGCAGCGAGATATCGGTCCCGTCGGTCGCGGCCAGACAGGCCTCGATCTCGGCGCGTGCGGTCGCGACCGTCGTTCCGTCGTCGCCGAACATGACGTGTGAGAAGGTGTGACAGCCGATCTCGTGGCCGACCGGATCGGAAGCAACGTCGGCGACAAGATGAGGGCCGTAGCGGAGACTCGGCCGGTCGGCCCAGGCCTCGCGTTCACAGCGGAACCACTCGGGGCCGCGCGGATGGTCGGCGTGGCGACCGTCGCAGTCGGTCAGCAACAGGTGGCCGACCACCGCCCACGTTGCGGGGATATCGTACTCCGAGCACAGGCCGGCCAGACGCTGCCAGCCGACGCGAGCCTCCGCCAGTCGATCGGTGGGCGGTGCCAGGTCGTGAAAACCCCAGCCCAACTCGGCGTCGACCGAGATCACCACCGAGCCCATCTGACCACCCCGGAACGTCGCTGTCGTCGCATACGTGAACGCTCACTGTAGCAACCCATTGTTATGTGACCTGTACCGGCAATTAACGGAGGCGTGGATGCGCCGTCTCCGGATCGACCGTCACCTGCTCGTCGATATCGCAGACGAGTTCCAGCGCTCGCAGCCCGTCCTCGCCGGAGACGACCGGCTCGCTACCGGTGACGACTGCCTCGACGAAGGCGTCGAGTTCGTGGACGAGGGGCTCGCCGTTTGCGACGGTGGGCTGTTCGATGACGCTCTCGTGACGGTAACGCACGTCGCCGTCGTTCTCGACGTAGGCCGGCACAGAGTGGCGGTGGATCCGCACGTCCTGATCGGCGTAGTCGACGGTGATCCGGGCGTCGTGGGTCGTCACCGCGAGCTGGCGGACCTTCTGCTGTGTGACGCGGCTGGCGCAGAACTGGCCGACGGTGTCGTCCTCGAAGGTGACCTGCGCGGTGACGTGCTGCCCGGCGGCCGTGCCGGCCGCGGAGATGGCGGCGGCGTCGGTCGAGAGCAACGACAGCGCCACGTCGAGGTCGTGGACCATCAGATCGTGGGCGACGGTGTCCGTCGTGTCTCGATCGACTGGCGGCCCGAGTCGCTGGGCCTCGATAGCGATCACCTCGTGGTCGGCGAGCACGTCCTGCAAAGTCTGGATCGCCGGATTGAACCGCTCGATGTGGCCGACCTGCAGGACGAGGTCGCGCTCGGCAGCCTGTTCGACGAGCGTCTCGCCTTCGTCCGGTTCCTTGACGAACGGTTTCTCGACGAGGACGTGGACGCCCGCGTCGAGCGCCTGCTCGATCAGCTCGCGGTGGTACCGCGTCGGGACCGCGATCGTGACGGCGTCGGCCGCGGCCAGCAGTTCGTCGACCTCCATCGCGGTCGTGTCGTAGTCGTCGGCGACCTCGCGGGCGGTGTCCGCATCGGCGTCCGCGACGCCGATCAGCGAGACCGCGCGCTTCTGGGCGTAGACACGGGCGTGGTGGCGACCCATGCTGCCCACGCCGACGACGCCGGTCTTGAGACTCCCGTTCTCACTCATCGTTGCTCGTGGTGTTGATCGCGGTCGCGATCGATTCGACGGTCCCGGTGTCGAGAGAGGGATGGACCGGCAGCGAGAGGACCTCGTCGGTCAGTCGCTCGGCGACCGGATACCGCTCGTCGACGTGCTCGTACGCTGGCTGGCGGTGGATCGGCGTCGGGTAGTAGACGCCGGTGTCGATCCCGACGCGGGCGAGCGCGTCGGCCAGTGCGTCCCGATCCGAGGACCGGACCGTGTACTGGTGGTACGAGTGACGCTTGTAAGCGGCCTCGGTCGGGGTCGTGATCTCCTCGACGTCGATTCCCTCGTTGAGTCGCCGGGCGTGCTCACGCCGGGCGTCGACGAACTCTGGGAGCCGATCGAGCTGTGTGCGCCCGATCGCGGCCGCCAGATCGGTCATCCGGAAGTTGTGGCCGACCGACCGGTGGACGGAGCCGTCGTCAGGATCGCGGCCGTGATTGATGAACGCGCGGAGTCGCCGGGCCACGTCGTCCCGGTCGGTGACGACCATCCCGCCTTCACCCGTGGTCATGTTCTTCGTCGGGTAGAAGGAGAAACAGCCAGCGTCGCCCATCGAGCCGACCGGTTCGCCGCGGTACGTCGCGCCGTGAGCCTGGGCCGCGTCCTCGATCAACGCGGCGTCGTAGCGATCAGCCAGTTCACGATACCGGTCCATCGCCGCCGGCAGCCCGTAGAGGTGGACCGGCATGATCGCGTCGATGTCGCCGCCGAACTGGTCGATTCGGCGCTGTGCGGCGTCGGGATCGAGGTTGAAGGTCCGCGCGTCCACGTCTGCGAAGACCGGCGTCGCACCGGTCAGACGGACGGCGTTCGCCGTCGCGACGAACGAGAGCGGCGTCGTCAGGACCCGGTCGCCATCGCCGATGTCGAGGGCCGCAAGCGCCGCGTGCAGCGCCGTCGTCCCGTTGCTGGTCGCCACGGCGTGCTCGGTGCCACAGTAATCGGCGAAGGCGTCTTCGAAGGCTTCGACCTCGTCACCGGCCGCCAGCTGCCCGCTCTCCAGCACCTCTCGTACGCGTCGCTGCTCGCGACTGCTGATCACCGGGTTCGCGAGCGACACGTCGTCGAGACTGGTCTGGCTGTTCATGCGATCTGGTTCCCCCGCTGGAGCGGTTCGGGCAGTTCCTCGTGTGTCGCTGGCGCACCGACGACGAGTGTCTCCGGAGGCACGTCCTCGGTCACGAGCGCGCCGGCGGCGACGAACGATCCCTCACCGATCGTCACTCCCGGCAGGACCGTCGCGTTGGCTCCGATCGAGACGTGGTCCTCGACGGTGACGCCGTCGAGTTCGCTCGCCGGCCGGATCGGGTAGTTGTCGTTGGTGATCACGGCGTGCGGGCCGAGGAAGACCTCGTCGCCGAGTCTGGTCTCGGGCGGGACGTACGCGCCAGTCTGGAGACTGACGTGTGACCCCGTCGTTACGTCGCCATCGACGACCGCGTTCGTGCCGACGAGCACGTCGTCACCCATCACTGTCCCGTCCCGGACGACCGCGTTGTGGCCGGTCGAGAAGTCGTCGCCGACGACCACGTCGCCGTAGATGATCGTCCCCGACCGGACGGTCGCGTTCCGACCCAGCGATGCGACCGTGTCGTCGCGGCCGGCAGGACGACCGACGACGGCCTCCGGTGCTACGTAACTTTCGTCACCGATTCTCGCATTTGTCATAGTATCCACACTGGGAATCAGTGTTCGTCAGGGGACTCACCGACTGCACCCTTTGTTATAGAGCGCCTTTCGGTGGCGTCGGCGAACGGGCCAGACAGGGGCCAGTTCCGTCCCAGTCCGGCCCGGTTCCGTCCCGGGCACGGTCAGACTCCGATTCACACTGTCAGTGAAAAGTTCAGGGAGCCCTTTCTCCCGGGACTGGGAACAACGAGTAGTGGCGAGGTTAGAAGGTGTCCGCGCGTCGGGTCACTCGTCGACGTCGGACTGCTGCATGAGCGCGAACCGGAGGTACGGGAGCGCGGTCGGCGTCTCGTCGGTCTCGGAGACCAGCTGACGGCGATCGTCGAAGTCGACCAGCCCGACGTCCTCCAGTTTCGGCAGCGAGGCGTGCAACAACCGCGAATCGATCTGGCCGCGGTACTCTGCTTCGGAGATCCCGTCGGGGGGCTCGGTCTCTTCGAGGATGTACTCGACGAGTTCGTGGGCATACACGGGGTCGTCAGACTGTAACAGGTACGTCAGGACGTAGCGGTTCGCAGGGCGTGCCAGTACGTCGAAGAGGTCGTCGACAGACACCGCGGTGTCGGTCAGCGAATCCGAGGCGCCGTCGTCTTCGAGCGCCGTGTCGAGGGCGTTCGCGGGCTGGTTGTCTCCCGGTTCAGAATCCATGTTACACACTACCTCCCTGCAGTTCATGTGGGTTTTTTCGGAGTAGCCACCGACTCCGGTCGGAACGGTGTCTGCTTACTCGTGGGTTTGCAGCCATTACTCCCACCCCGGAACGAGCGGGTGACCGTCGCCGATCCAGGCGAGCAGTGCCCCACCGAGCAACAGCAGTTCCAGGACCAGATACACTTTCCCTGCGGGCGTGCCGAGCAGATCGATGAACTTCCCCAGCAACTCCCAGACGTACCCGGTGATCGAAACCGTCGACGACGCCGGCGTCTCGATCAGCGGCCACAGCAGGAAGGAAAGTCGGGGTTCGCCTCCCAGCGCCATCGGATACACGATATCCCCGGGCAGGTGTGCGAGATAGCCGACTGCGAACGCCCAGCCGATCCGACCGGAACCCGCTCGCCGCGCGAGGAGGACGGCGGCCGCTGACAGCGGGAGAGCACACAGCAACGAGTGCGCCAGCGAGATTCCCGATGGTAGCAGCGTCGTCCCCCATCCCAGCGGTTTGTCGACGAGGTCGGGGAACTGCGTCCCGACGATCAGTGCCAGCGACTCTCCGCCCGTCGGTCGGTCGTGACCCAGCCCACGCCTGGCCAACGAGTAGACGAGGTAACCGCTGGCGAGGTGCTCCCACGGCCACATCAGAACGTGTGACGCCCCTCCGTCCCGGCGCAGAGTGGATGGCTAGCGGTGCGACAGATCGGGTCGGCGGCGGATACTGGGCGACTCGTGACACTGGTACTGCTCACACGTCGTTGTCGGGGACGGAGTGGCATTGTTATGGAGGTCATATGAAACTGTGCTGGACAGTCGACCGACCACTGCATAGGGAGCGCTTGTTGACAGTCAGTGGACGAGAGCACGCGAGAAAGACGCCCTTACTGTGCGCGAACGAGATTAACGACCAACTGTCTTTATGTTCCACTCAACTCCCTTATAGCGACAGTGATATTCCACAGTACTACCAGGTCCGAGTCCCGTCGTGTCCCATCGCCGAGGGTACGTGCGGCCCGCCCGGAGGCATCGTGACGATGACAGATCCGGACTGGGACGACGTCAGTTTCGTCATCAGCTCCCGCTACAGAGTGGCTGCCATGCGTCGTCTCGACGAGGGGCCCTCGACGCCGTCGAACATCGCGGACGACGCCAGCGTCGGACTCGCCCACGTATCGCGCGCGCTTCAGGAGCTGCGAGAGAACGGACTGGTCGACCTCCTCGTTTCGGACGACCGCAAGAAAGGTCGCGTCTACGGCCTCACGGAAGAGGGTGATCGGGTCTGGCAGACCATCGAAGCCGAGAACATGGTGTAACCACCCGGTCCCTGGCCACGGAGGCGGCCACCGACAGCAGTCGCTCTGCGCTCGACACTGGCGTCGAACGACGACAGCACGGGACTCGATCGGATCACGATCGACCTCGCGGCCGCGTCCGGGCATCCGGAACGGACCTGAACTGTCGGAGAGAACTGATACGGATCATTGTCGCCGTTTTCCCGGTCGGCGCAGACTGTGTGCGCCCGATCCGATCAAGATCCACGATACTCCGTATGATTCGCACGGCCGACTGTCGATCAGCGTCGGATCGACCGAACGACAGCGTTCGGTCGACCGGGAAGGCGGCGACAACCGCCCACTTCAGTCAGCCGGTAATACTCGGTAACGGCGGGCTTCCAGCGGGCTGTCGACTGCTACGTGGCCAATTACTATGCATCGATGGCTCGGAGACACGTGCGATGGTGCAGCATATCTCGGAGCGCGAAATGGAGCGGATCACAGAGTTCGCAGAGACACCAGTCTACGAGCGGACACCAGAACAGCTGATGCCAGACGCTAGTACCGACGACTGACTACCCCTCATTCTCATACCGTATTTTCACCCGCTCGGGGAGTGACAGGTACCGACACTGCCGGCGTGACTTCGTGACGCGATGTTGCGCCTCCGGGGAGATTACGATCCCACGCGGCGCTGCCACTGGAGAAGGTACTGTGCGGCCGCAAGGGCGACGAACGCGAGCACGAGCACCTGCCCGAGGAGCGCGGCAGAGAGGAACTGGACCAGACCGAACGAGATCGCGAGAAAGGCCAATCCGCCGACGACCGCCAGCACCAGGTAGAATCGGTGCCACGCTGTCGATTGCTGGGGGTCCTGGAGATACGGCTCGATGGCGCTGGCTTTCGAAGTCAACCACACCTCACCGGAGTCGGTGTCGTGTTCGACGATACCGACGTCGACCAGCTTCGGGACGTGGGTCTGGTACAGCGAGACGTAGACACGCTTGCGGTCCTGCGAGGACAGTTCCTCGACCGACGTGTCGTTCTCGCGGGCGGCGACGATCTCTGCCAGCGTAGTCAGCTCGATGGGCGTCTCTTCAGCCCGCAATATGGCGATCGTCTCCCGCCGTCGCGCGCTGCTAAGTACGTCGAACACCGTGTCTTGTGAGAGTTCTTCGTTGTTGCTGAACATCGAACGAGCTCAATGTGTCCCGTACGGACGCATCCGGCGTACACGACCGATACAGAACATATGACCCCCGCCCATAGTTTAGTAACAGTGAGGTTACTCGGCTTCAAGAAGCGTCAGTCAGACACTACGACCGAGTTCGACAGTGTGACCTAGGGGCAGTTACGCCCCCGCACGGGTTCTCCCGAGTCGAGACGACAATCGAGATGGTAGACGTCGAGTGGCAGTCGACAGCTCGAACTGCTCGAACGACCAGGCCCGTCGGCTCGGGCGAATCTGGCGTGTAATACCACGTTACCGAACCGAAATGAAGTTCGTAACAATACCACTCTCGGTGGACTGCCCATCCAGATGGTTACGACAGCCAGGCCGGCCGCCGGATGGGTACGGCGAGGGATCGAGCGATGAGTACGACACTGAACCGGCTCTACGGCAGTGACGCACCGACTGACCAACAGCGGGCGGCGTTCACGAGCGGGTCGGTCCCGGTCGCCGTCTACGGTCTCGGCAAGATGGGGCTGCCGCTGGCGGCCACGTTCGCGGCCCGCTCGGGCAACGTCGTGGGCGTGGATCTCGACCCAGCCGTCGTCGACGCGATCAACGACGGTACGTCACCGGTCGATGGCGAACCGGGACTGGAACCCGCGGTATCGGCGACCGTCGGGGAAGGATCGCTTCGCGCCACGACGGACGGCTCGCGAGCGGCTCGCGACGCGTCGATCCACGTCGTCATCGTCCCGACGTTGCTCGACGAGGACGACGTGCCCGACCTCTCGGCGATCGAATCGGTCGTCGAGGACATCAGCACCGGACTCGCGGCGGGCGATACGGTGTTTCTCGAATCGACGCTTCCACCACGGAGCTGCGTCGACGTGATCCAGCCACAGCTGGCGAGCGGAAGTGGACTCGATCCCGACGACTTCGGGCTGGCGTTCTGCCCGGAACGAACGTCCAGCGGCCGCGCGCTCGAAGACATCACCGGGAGCTACCCCAAGATCGTCGGCGGCAGCGACGAGGAAAGCACTCGTGTCGCACGTCTGGTGTACGACGAAATAACGGACAACGAGGTGATCCCGATGAGCGACCCGACGACCGCCGAGTGCGTCAAACTGTTCGAAGGACTGTACCGGGACGTCAACATCGCGCTGGCGAACGAACTCGGGCGCCTCGCAGACGAACTCGAGATCGACGTTCGAGAGGCCATCGACGCGGCCAACACCCAGCCCTACTGCGATCTGCACGATCCGGGTGCCGGGGTCGGCGGTCACTGCATCCCCTACTATCCTCACTTCGTCATCGAGAGCTGCGAGACCGAGACGCCGCTGCTCGAAACCGCGCGCGAGGTCAACGAACGGATGGAGCAGTTCACGGTCCAGGCGACGGTCGACGAACTCGATCGCGTCGGCACCGGCGTCGAAGACGCGTCGATAGGCGTTCTCGGCGTGACCTACCGGCCGGGGATCGACGAGACGCGTGCCTCGCCCGCGTGGACGATCACGTCGGCGCTGTCGGCCGCCGGCGCGAACGTCTACAACGTCGATCCGGTGTGCAGCGACCTCGAGGCGTTCGCCGGCCGACCCGCGACGCTGTCGGACCTCCCCGCGATCGATCCGGACGCGCTCGTCCTCCTGACGGCACACGACGCGTTCGACGACATCCCCTGGCGGCGACTCTCCGATCCGGTCGTCGTCGACGGCCGGAACGCCCTCGCCGACCCCGGGACCGACGGCCCCGTCTACACCATCGGCAGCGGACGAGCGGCCTCGGACTGATACCGATTAGTGTAGCGGTTTACCGACTATTGTCTATCTTGTGGCGACGATCGTCGGTATGCAACAACAATAACTCGATACGGACGGTTGTCGACGTGTTCCCACTCGACCGTCCGACTGCGTGCGGTCGATCTGTGCCGTGACGACCGCATTCCTGTATAGTCGAAACGTTAGGATATAATTTTAATCGAATGTCGTACCCACCGACGTAGCTACGTCGAGAGCCCTCTAGAGCCGCGAACTGTCATAGTAGCAGCGTCCTTCTTACCGGAATACTCTTCCTGACGAAAGGTACAGATACGATAACATTCCGCTCGAAAGTTAAGTATAGGAAACAATTAAAAGCCTGCCGCTGGTGTTGGTACATGTCCACACACTCCGGTGGTGACATCTCCCATGGGTGGTGCCACCGGACACCGGTACGGGGTCACCAGCAAAAACACGCCAGACACAAGCCGGTAATGGACGATCAACCGAGGTCACCAAAATGAATCAGCGAACACTGGGAGATTACTATGAGTGCAACGCGCGATGAGTCAACGCAGACGAGGGAGGGTGGATCCGTCGCCGAGACGAGTGACATGACAGAGTCAGCTCAGCAGGAGGGGGCAGCGAGATCTGACGAACCAGCCGAGCTACCGGTCGATCGGGTGTTCGAGTTACTGAAGAACCAGCGTCGACGCGAAGTGCTGCGATACCTGGAGACGACCGACGAGGAGACCGTCTCGCTCAGCGACCTCGCGGAACACATCGCCGCGATCGAGAACGACACCACGGTCCAGGCGATCTCGTCGAGCGAGCGCAAGCGCGTCTACGTCGGCCTGTATCAGTGCCATCTGCCGAAGATGGACGATATGAACGTCGTCGCGTTCGACCAGAACCGGGGCACGATCAGCCTCGGCCCCAACGCCGACCAGCTCGAAGAGTTCCTCGACATCGGCGACGAAACCGAACACCCGTGGCCCCGCTACTACGCGGGGCTGGCCGCCGGTGGTGCCCTGCTCTACGGAGCCGCACTGGCACTGCCGGCCCTGAGCGTCGGACTGGTCGTTCCGGTCATCGTCCTGGCGTTCGCGACCTGTGCGATCGCCAACGAGTACACGGAGCGTCAGGGGACCGGCGACGCGACGAGCGTCTAGAGACGGCGATATTTTTGCCCGTCAGCGACTCACCTCGCGACAGCGACGGATCTCTCGATGGCACGCAGTGCAACGACTGGGAGAATCGACGACGGTCGCGAGCAGTGCCTGCGAACGGTTCGTCGCCCCCTCACACGGAACGTTGTAGATCGTTATCAGATCGACCGCACGACTGCGTGCGCTCGACTGGCCACCCGTCTACAACGTTCCGTTTCACCGCACCAGTGCGAGATTCACGTAGGATTCTTCGTCAGCAGAGATCCAGGCGGTCGTGCGGTCGACCGCTCGCGGATCTGATGGGAAGATCGTACACTGGTTCGGCCGAGCGTCGTAGCGCTCGATGATCGCCCTGTACTCCGCCCCAGCCGTGGCCCGGTCGGTCCCAGTCGGCATCTCTGGTTGACGCCGTCCACGGGGAGGGTTTTGGTTATACTCTCCCTTCGTCAGGGAGGCGATGCAGCGCCGACCTTACCGTTGCCAGAGAGACGTCACTGCGGAACGTCAAGCAGCGTCCGCACGAGCAAGAGGAGGCTGTTCGGCTCGTCGACACTCCAGAAGGCCAGCGGCTCGTCGATGTCGAGCGCGAGCAACGAGTGGTGCCCGTCGGCGACCACCACAGTCGCGATCGGTAGCCGCGACGGTTCCCACGGTCGCTCCTGTCGTTCGATGTCGCCACCGGTCGATTGGAGTCGATCGTCGACAGGAGCCGGAACGCCGGCGACCTGCGTAGAGACGTCTCGTTCGGCCGCCGTGACGAGACTGTCGACGACAGGTTCGTCGAGCGCCGTCTTCGCCGTCGCGAAGAAGAGCGTCTCGTCGGTCTCGTCGAGGAGTCGCACGGTACGGTCGACGATCGCCTGCTCGTCGGAAAGCGACCAGAGGTCGCTCCGTCGAACCGACGACTCGGTGCCGCTGATCGCTTCCAGGTCCGAGAACGCCTCGTCGATACGTGCCGTGTACTCGCTACTGAGGAGTCGCATCGCCACCTCGTGGGGGACGGCGTGGAACCGACGCGGCGTCGACGACTCGATTCGCACCAGTCCGAGCTCGTGTAGCTCGTCGGCTGCGTCGTACACGCGCGTCCGTGGAACGTCCGCGACTTCGCTGACTTCTTTTGCCGTCCCGTCACCGAGCGAACTCAGCGCCACGAACGTTCTCGCGGCGTACGCACTCAGACCCAGTTGTTCGAGACGGTCGGTCGCTCGTCGGGTCGAATCCCCGTCACCGTTCGATGTCATACCTCTGTTCACCATTCCTCACCCTGAGACCACGCGGTGTCTGCAGCCACGAGTGCAGCCTGTGGATCGGGTAGAACCGCATCTGATACGGATTCTGGTACCCAGCGACCCCGTAAGTACTCTTCGTGATCTGGCGAGTGACAGACGGCAACGGACTACTGATCCGAGAAAACCGGTCCGACGGTCGATCTGGGAACCCTCGACAACCGTCCGTACCGGAGGGGTTGTCGTAGCCGGTCGAAGAGAACGAGCCCCTCGACCGACTCGGGCGTTCGATCCTCCCGAGCGGATATCTATCGATTGCGACGATACCCCAAATCAGACCGGTTCTGAGATCGTAATTCGGCCGTGGTTGAACACCGTCACCTCGTACCCCTCGTAGCCAAAAGACAGGTGGGCATCCCCGAGTTCGCCCGTGTCACTCCGGTCGAAGATCGCGTCGAGCGCGTCCGGGTCGATAACCTCTCCGAGGGGGCGCAGCGACGTGGGATCCGTATCGGTAACCTCTGCGATGCCGTAGACGACGAGTTCGCTCGTCGAGCGGCTCTCGTCGCTGTCGATGTCGATGACGTGTCGAGCGAACTCCTCGTCGTATTCGACGGCCACTTGCGAGGTCATCGACCTGCGTTCACCACCGAGTACCGCTGGTACGGATGATTGTAGATGCTTCCCGGCGATCGTCGCCACGGGAAGTGGATCACCGGTGAATCGCGACAGGAATCCGTACGAGATCGAGCCACCATCTTTGCTCTAGCTGTACTCGCCGGTGCAAGCGGTAAAATTGCATCTATTCGTCGCGACCTGCACGACGCGTAGATGGTCGATGGAGATCGACGCGCTCGGTCAAGCCGTCCCAGACACGGCTGGCGGGAACCGACAGCGCAGCCAGAGCGGGACCATGTGATCGGCATGTCTGCGACCAGTTAGCGGTGTACAGACGTAACTCTTGTGGGGATCAGGCGACGGAACCAGACCGTTTGGTTCGGTTCCGGCACCAGTCACCCACCGCCTGGACGCGCCCGGATTGCCGTACGGGGACTATAACAATGCGATGGTCGGACCCACGGACGGTATGATCTGGTGCGGCGGATACGAACAGTTCCAGACTGCGACGACGGAGGATCGCCGATGAACGACGACGGACGGACACTGCTCGGCGGTGGCCGCGTCGTCACACCGGACGAGACGGTCTCGAACGGCACCGTCGTGATCGAGAACGGGACGATCGAGGCCGTCGAGCGAAATCACTCCGGACCGGTCGACGTCGAGACCAGCGACAGGATCGTCCTACCAGGGCTGATCGATCTCCACGGGGACGACATCGAACGTCACCTCTTCCCCCGGGCGGACGATCGCATCCCCGTCGACAGGGCCGTCCAGCTCTGTGATCAGGCCACGATCGCCGCGGGCGTGACGACGAAGTGTCACGCGCTCGCGTTCGAGGACACGCCCGACGACAACAGATCACTGGCGCTCGCCGGTCGAGTCGCGGAGACGATCAGATCGTTCGACGACGGTCTCGCGGACCATCGGCTCCACCTCCGCTGTGAGCTGACGAGTCGGGCGTCCGTCCGGGCGGTCCGCGAGCGCATCGATGACGACGCCGTCGCGCTCGCGTCCCTGGTCACGCACGTCCCCGGCGACGGCGGACAGTTCGACTCACCGGAAGAGTACGCCAGCCGCTACGGTGACGGTGCGTCGGTCTCGACCGACAGGATGAACGAGGTCGTCCGCGAGCGCAGCGCCGTCCCCGATCGGACCTGCCGTGCCCGGAGTATGCGCGTGCTCGAACGTGCGAACGAAGCGGGTGTTCCCGTCGCAGCCCACGATAGCTCGGACCCCGACACGGTCAGGCGACAGGCCGACGACGGCGTCGGGATCTGTGAGTTCCCGGTGAACCTGGCCGCCGCGCGAGCGGCGACCGGTGCCGGCCTGCGGACCGCGATGGGGGCGCCGAACCTGGTCAGAGGGCAGAGCATGTGGAACAACCTCTCCGCGATGCGTGCGATCCATTCGGGCACGGTCGATCTGCTCTGTAGTGACTTCCGCCCGCATTCACTGCTCAAGGCCGCCTTCGTCGACACCGGTGAGCCACTCGCCGACCGGGTCGCCAGAGTGACGGCCACGCCGGCCGACGCCATCGGTCTCGACGACCGCGGCCGGCTCGAACCGGGTGCCCGCGCCGACGTGCTCGTCGTCGACCCGTCGCCCGAGCCCCGCGTGGTACGCGCCTTCGCCGCCGGGAGAGAAGTGTACCGCGCGACGCCACGTGGGGCGACCGGGACCGCACGGGCGGAGTGACACTGACTGTGGCTCTTTCGAGATCGTCACCACCCTACTCTTCGAGCGCTGCGAGCACCGTCTCGACCACCTCGTCGCCCAGATAGTCGATACAGTGGGCGTCGCAGTCGTACTGGACGATGTCGGCCGCCGCCATCGCCGGCAGGTGACAGTGGTGAAGCCGCCGTCGAATCCGCGCCTGCTCGTCGAGTGTCGCGTGTCCACTGTCGGCGACAGCGGCCGCGAGTTCGTCGAGCGATACCTTCGAACCGTCCGTCAGTTCCTGCAACGCCGCCCGTCTGGTGTCCGATGCGAGCAACCGCATGACCTGTTCGTCCGTCGACGAGAGCGTGTCGTCCGGACCCGATCCGATACCGGTCATCGGATCGAACTGGTCGTCGGATACGGAATGTTATGCCCCATCTTCGAGCCAGGAACGCCCAGTTACGATGTTTCAGCCGTTCTTACGGGTATCGGGCCGTTCGAACGAGACGGGTACGAATCGACTAACAATACCGGTGGACCGCCACGTGACAGTTGGGGAGCGATCCCCACAGTGGCTGTCTCCGTCCCCCCGACTCGTCGCCACTTGCCCACCCCCACCACCCACCCCACCCCACTCCCCTTTCCCCGTTTCCATTTTTCACGACCGACAGCACCGGGCGGGCCACGTCGAACGTCGACGGAGTGTCGTCCGGATGCGACCGCGGGAAGCATCCACAACACGCCGTCTCACAGGCAGTTCGAACCCCTGTAGGACGGCCATAACAAAACACTCACTGGGTCACCACCGAGTGATGCGTCGGAGACACGCCTCGGCCGCGACAGCCACGAACACACCGCAAGACGCCGCCATCCCGCCGGACCGGGAAGCAGGAACCACGCCGCCGCGAGAGCTGGTGACGACGCTGCGCGTCCCCGTCACGATCAGGCAGCCGACCCACGTCCACTTCCTCCGTCCCGTCATCGAAGAACGACGGGCAGACGAGAGTGTCGACGTGGCCGGGGTCGTGCGTAACGCGCTCGTGGCGGTGGGAGCATGAAGGTCCTGACCGTCGTGGGCGCGCGACCGCAGTTCGTCAAGTCGTTCCCCGTCTCACGAGCGCTCGAACCCGAACACGAGGAGGTACTCGTCCACACTGGTCAACACTACGACCAGGAACTCTCCGAGGTGTTCTTCAGCGAACTCGACCTGAACGCGCCCGCACACAACCTCGGCGTGGGGTCGAACACCCACGCCGTCCAGACTGGCGAGATGATGCGCCGACTCGATCCGATCGTCGCCGCCGAAGCGCCCGACGTGGTACTCCTGTACGGCGACACGAACTCGACGCTCGCGGGGGCGCTGGTGGGCGCGAACCGCGACGTGACCGTGGCCCACGTCGAGGCCGGACTTCGGAGTGGCAACCGATCGATGCCCGAGGAAATCAATCGCATCGTCACGGACCACGTCGCGGACGTGCTGTGTACGCCCTGCGACGCCGCGACCGATCAGCTCGCTCGCGAGGGGATCGAGGGTGGCGTCGTCCAGACCGGAGACGTGATGTACGACGCGATCACCTGGGCCGAAGCGATCGCTCACCGGGAGTCGGACATCGTCGATCGTCTCGGGATCGCCGACTCGGAGTTCATTCTCGCGACCGTCCATCGACCGCGCAACACGGACGATGCCGAGCGACTGGCGGCGATCGTCGACGCGCTCCGCGAGGTCCCGGCACCGGTCGTCTTCCCCGTCCATCCCCGCACCGAGGCCGCACTGCGGGACCAGCGATTGCTCGACACGGTCCGATCGGCGTTACAGTGTATCGACCCGGTCGGGTACCTCGACTTCGTCCGCCTGCTCGACGGGGCAGAACGGGTCGTCACCGACTCGGGCGGCGTCCAGAAAGAGGCCTATTTCTTGCAGACGCCCTGCGTGACGCTGCGCGAGGAGACCGAGTGGACCGAGACGGTCACCCACGGCTGGAACCGACTGGCCGGGGCCGACGAGGGCGCGATCCTCGACGCACTCGCCACGCCCGTCGACGGGTCGAGCCAGCCCCAGCCCTACGGCGACGGAGACGCGGCGGGCCGCATCGTCGAGGTGTTGGCAGATGACTGAGGTGCTGATGCTCGTCACGAACGAGGACGCCCCGTTCTACGAGCACCAGATCGACGCGCTGGAAGCGCTCGGACTGAACTGTGACACGGTCGCCGTCCCCAACACGAACGGCGGGACCCGGCAGTTGAGTCACTACGCGAGGTTCTACTGGGCCACGCTGGGGAAGTCCCTCGACGACTACGACGTGGTCCACGCGAACTACGGCCTGACCGCACCGGCCGCGCTGGCACAGCGACGACGGCCGGTGATCCTCTCGCTGTGGGGCTCGGATCTGCTTGGCTCGTACGGTCGGGTCTCGGCGTGGTGTGCGAACCGATGTGACGAGGTGATCGTCATGTCCGACGAGATGGCCACCGAGCTGAATCGAGACGTCCACGTCATCCCCCACGGCGTGGACATGGAGACGTTCAGCCCGTCGTCGCAAGCGCGTGCGCGTGACGAACTGGGCTGGGACCAGCGCTCCCGGATCGTCCTCTTCCCGTACGATCCGAACCGACCGATCAAGGATTTCGCACGCGCTCGCGATGTCGTCGACAGGGCGGCCGCCCGCCTCGATCACCACGTGGAGTTGCGGACGGTTTCCGGTGTCGACCACGAGGAGGTACCTCAATACATGAACGCTGCAGACGTGATGGTGCTGACCTCTCGACGAGAGGGGTCACCGAACACGGTCAAAGAAGCACTGGCGTGTGACTGCCCCGTCGTCTCGACCGACGTCGGCGACGTGTCGAACTACGTCGACAACCTGACGTACTCGAGCGTCTGTCCGAACGACGACGCGTTCGTCGACCGACTCGTCGAGACGCTGCGAGCGGCGCCCGTCAGAGAGGGGCGAGACCAGATCACCGGACTCGGCCTGACGGCGATGGCGAAAAACATCGTCACCGTCTACCAGCAGGCGGGCGCGACGGAGGTGACGGTCGATGGTTGAGAGCTCGTACGGTCGACTCCCAGTCGCCCCGGACCTTGCAATCGTCGGCCTCGGGCTGCTGATAGCCGTCGTCCTCTTCCCGCTGCGATTCCTCTCGGGACAGCTGTTCATCCAGGTGCTCCCCCCGTTGATCGGGGTCGCGTGCCTCGTGTATCTCGCCGGACGCTACCGGAACGTCGCCGACCCGATCGGCTTCGACAGACGCCGGCTCGGGACGGACGGTCGGGTCGCCGCCGGCCTGACGTTCCTCGGCATCGGGACCCTGGCACTCGTCGGTGCGACGCAGGGCGGTCGGACGCTCCCCTTCCTCGCCGTATCGGGACTGGTCGGGAGCGCGATCCTCGCCCAGATCCTCTTCCTCGATGACGAGGCACTGGGCGTCGGACTCGTCCTCACACAGGTGCTCGCACTCGCGATCGTCGTGCGCTTTACCGCGCTCCTCACCACGCCCGGGCTCGTCGGTGTCGATAGCTGGACGCACCTGACCGAGTACGCGACCGCGATCAGGGCCGAGGACTCACTGTCGGCGATCGCCGGCGTGAAGTACCGGACAGCCCCGCTGTTCCACGTCCTCGTCGTCGTGGTCGCGGACGCGCTCGGTGCCCCGCTGCGGACGGCGACCTACCTGTCGCTGGGGCTCGCTCTCCCGCTGGCGACGACGCTGTGCTACGCGATCGGGAACGCCCTGTTCGAGGAGCGCTGGGCGCTGCTGGCGGCGGCGATCTTCGCGATGAGCGACCACGTCGTCCGCTGGGGCGTCCACATCATCCCGACGAGCATGGGGCTGGTCTTCTTCCTGGGAACGCTGGTCGCCGCGACCCGTCTCGTCAACGGGGACACCAGGTGGTCCTCGTACCTGCTGGTCGGGGCCTTCGGCGTCGCGACGGCGTTGACCCACCAGATCTCGGCGTTCATCCTGCTGGTCGTGCTGGGCGTCGGCTCGGCGGTCCAGCTCCTCTGGCCGCTGCTCCCGACCGACACGCGCCGCGGTGGCTGGCTCTGGCCGGTCTTCCTACTGGAGACCGGCGTCGTCCTCGGCCTGTGGTCGGTCACGCCGTATCACGACAGCAACTTCGTCGCCGAGTTGGTCGCCACGGTCGAGCGGACCCTGACCACCTCGGTCGGCTTCCTCAATCTGGCTGGCCCCGACCCGACTGGCCCAGGTGGCGCGGCCGCCGGGGCCACCCCGATCGGTATCGAGTTCCTCGACGCGCTGGGCTTTTTCGCCCTGCTGTTCGTCGTCGTCCTCGGTGGTGTGGCGGTCTTTCGCCGGCACAACGCCTCGCCGGCGACGGGGACCTACGCGGTCGCGGCGGGCGTGCTGACGGTGTTCACGTTCGGGCTCCCGCTCTTTGGTTTCAACACGTTCCTGCCCGGCCGCTGGTACGCGTTCATGTACGTCCCGATGGCGATCGTCGCCGCGTTCGGCTGTCGGTTCGCCATCCGGCAGTTCTCGCCACGCACCGCGATGACCGGACTGCTCGTGCTCGCGCTCGTGCTGCCCGGCGCGATGGCCATCAACCACAAGGGGACGCCCGAGAATCCCGTGTTCGACGAGGAGTACGTCACCTACTCCTACGACGACGCGGAGCTGGCCGCCGTCGAGACCGTGCGCGAGACTCGCCCGGACAGCGCCGACCCGATCTACACGGACCACCCCTACCGCACGGTGTTCGAGCGGACGGGCGCGACACCGGCCAACATGCTGGCGATCGAGGACGGCGAGATCGTCCACGACACGGTCGTCTACCGACAGTATCAGTCACAGGGCGCGCCCGTTGTCATGATCGGCAATACATCTGGTAAACGACAGGTTTCGATGAACGAGGTCTGTCGACGGGAGATGCACCGCCTCTACAGTGACGGCGAGGTCGTCGTCTGCACCGGCATCGACGGGATAGACGGAGCATAACAATGCCGGGAGATTCCCAATCCAGCCCAATGTCAGACAAGACGGTTCAGTCGTCTTCCGTCGTGGGGATGCCCTCGCTGGCCGCGAACGGCGACATCGCGGCGGCGGCTGCGATCGCGCTCCTGGGTGCGGTCGTGCTGTCGCTCCGACCCGGACTCCCGTTCGCCGTGCGCGCGGCCATCGTCGTCCCGCTGGTGCTGTTCGTGCCGGGCTACGTGATCGTCGGTGCGCTGTTTCCGGCCGAAAAGGGCGTCCAGACGGCGAGGATGGAACCCTCGCTCGTCGAGCGCTTCGGTCTCGCACTCGGACTGAGTATCTTCGTCGTCCCCCTGATCGGCGTCGTCGTCGACGCGCTCCTGTCGCTGACGCTGGTCCCGGTGCTCGACACGATCGCAGCGGTGACGATCGCCGCGGGTCTGATCGCGCTCGTCAGACGGACACGGCTGCCCACGGCCGAACAGTTCCACACCACGAGGGCGATCCGGAGCGCGTTCTCGGGCGCGAGAGAGCGACCGCTGACGCAGCTGTTCCTGATCGGCGCGGTCCTGCTGAGCGTCGTTGCGATCGGGGCCAGCGGCGTCGTCGCGACGACCGGCGACGGCGACGCAGTCACGGAGTTCTACCTGACGACCGAGGGGCCCGACGGCGGCCAGGTGATGGCGACCGCGGAGACCATCGGCAACGACTCCACCCAGCAGTTGACGGTCGAGAACCCGGCCGACCCGGTGGGTGAGTACACGATCGTCGCCCGGACTGGCGTGGTGGCCGACGGCGACGTGACCGACCGACGGACCGTCGGGCAGACGACGGTCACCCTCGACCGGAACGGCACGGCGACGACGACCTACGATCTCGAACTGGATCGCGGCGAGCGGCCGATCGTGTTGACCTACCTCCTCTACGAGGACGAACCGGCCAACACTCCCACGCGAGAGAACGCGGTCCGGTGGCTGCGAGTGAGGATCGAATGATACGGACAGTTGTCGGTCTGTCGCAGATCGACCGCACGCAATCGTGCGGTCGATCTGGGGAAACGGCGACAACTGTCCGTATGACCCGCCTCGACTCCCCGTGTTCGACGGGCGTTGTTCGCGGGAGGAGAAATACCGCGAGACGGCGACGGGAGGACGACCAGGCATGAACCGGGACTTCACGTACGAGACCTACGACCGACTGATCACGACCGCTCGCGACCAGGGGTACAAGTTCCTGACGATGCGGGAGTACCTGTCGCGCGACGACCACCCCGAGCAGTTCGTCGTCATGCGCCACGACGTGGATCGCAAACCCGAAAACGCGCGGGACATGGCGGAGATCGAAGCCGACGCCGGTGTCTCGACGTCGTACTACTTCCGTGCGATCGACAAGACGTTCAGACCCGAGGTCCTCGGGGCAGTCGCCGATCTGGGCCACGAGGTCGGCTACCACTACGAGGACGTCGACACCGCTGACGGCGACCTCCCCGCCGCCCAGCGGTCGTTCGCCGACAACCTCGCGCGGTTCAGAGAGCACGTCGACAGCGAGACCGTCGCGATGCACGGCAATCCACTGACGAGTCACGACAACCGGGAGCTGTGGGAGCGGGCCAGTTTCGAGGACCACGACGTCCTGGGGGAGGTGTACCTCTCCGTCGACTTCACCGATCTCGTCTACTTCTCGGACACGAACCGGACCTGGTACGACGAACGGACGATCGTCAACGACTGGCCCGTGGGGCCCGCCCGAAAACCCGAGCAGATCCAGTCGACGGCCGACCTGATCGACCTCGTCGAGGCCGAGCAGTTCCCCCGCCTCTACCTGCTCACGCATCCGAACCGGTGGGCCGAGACGACCGCCGAGTGGGTCGGCGAGTACGCGAAAGACACCGTGATCAACGCGGGGAAGTTCGGCCTCTGGACGATCAGGACGATCCGCGGCGACGGCCGCCAGCGTGGACCGACCAACTCCGACTGAACCATGAGCGACACCGACAGCACTGCCGCGCGAACCGGTGACGGCGAGGACGGGGGAGCGACGACGGCACGCCGAGCGGACGTACACGACGCGGTCCACGACCTCCTGAATACGGCGTTCGAGGGGTGGGGCGACCGGGCCTACTTCCGGTTCAAGTACACCGACTTCCCCTCGTACGACCCGGACGAACACCTGTTCCTGGCACGGCGAGACGGTGAGGTCGTCGGCGCGCGACGCGCCTTCGTCAAAGACCTCGTGATCGAGGGAACGACCACGTGGACAGTCCACGTCCACGGCGGCGCGGCGGTCCACCCCGACTATCGCCGTCAGGGGCTGTTCACGGACCTCGTTCGGGAATCCCGCGACTACAGTCGCGAGCACGGGTCACCGGTGGTCGTCACGTTCAATCGACGCGGCAAGGTGTCGACGGCGGCCCACATGGAGCGCGACTGGGCGTATCGGACGCTCCCGCTGTACGTACGCCCGCTCTCGCCGGCGACGCTCGTCGAGGAGCACGCCAACACGGTGTTGCCGCGGTACGGACGCGACCGGCTCGCGACGGTCGCGGGGCTGGTCGCCGATCGGTTCTTCCCAGATTGGGGTGTCGCACGCGCGACGGAACTGGCCACCTCGGGGACGGTAACGAGACCGATAGCGTCCGACAGTCACGACCCGCCTGGCGACGAGGCAGTCAGTGTCCGGCCCTACGAGTCGGCCGACTGCCGGGCCGTCGTGGCCCTGTTCGACAGCGAACTCCGTCAGTTCGACCTCGCGTTCGCCCGCGACCGGGGCCACGTCGAGCACATGACTGGGTACGACCACGCGACGAGCGCCGTCGCCGTCAACGAGGGCGAGGTCGTCGGGTTCGCCTGCCTCGGGGTGATCGACCGCGGCGAACAGGTCGAAGCGCGCGTGTTCGATCTCGTCCACGCGACGCCGGCCGCGGAGGCGTCCCTGCTGACCTGGGCCGAGGCAACCGCGCGGCGACGTGGCGCGGACGCGATCTCGGTCCTGCGCGACGACCGCCCGGGGCCGGAGTGGGCCGGCCTCCGGACCGACCTGGTGATGTGGGACCGACTGGACGACGAGAGCGATCTCGGCGATCGACTGGCGAACGACGACTGGCGGATCACGGCGTACGACGTGCTCTAACATGAGAGTCCTGCTCACCATCCAGCATCCGGCCCACGTTCACTTCTTCAGGAACGTGATCCGACAGCTCGAACGCGACGGCCACGAGGTCGCGGTGTTCACCCGCGACCGACCGCTGATCGCGACGCTCCTCGATCACTACGGGATCGAACACGAGCCGCTCGCCACCCACACGTCGGGCATGCTCTCGCTGGCGCGGACGCAACTGGCGTTCGAGGCACGACTCCTGTCGCGGGCGAGGGCGTTCCGACCGGACGTGATGACCGCCGTGGGTGAGCCCGCGGTCCCCCACGTCGCGTCACTGGTGGGTGCCAGGAGCGTCGTCTGGACCGACAGCGGGGACGCGGCGCCGCTGAATCGGCTCGGGACCCCCTTCGCCGACGTTGTCTGTACGCCCCGGTGTCTCGACGCCGACTACGGGGCGAAACAGCACCGATACGACGGCTACCACGAACTGGCCTACCTCCACCCAGACCGCTTCGAGCCCGACCCCGACGCGCTCCGGGCGGCGGGGGTCGATCCCGACGAGCGCTACTTCGTCTGTCGGTTCGTCGCGTGGGCGGCGAGCCACGACGTGGGCAAATCGGGCCTCTCGGCGCGCACGAAGCGACGGATCATCGAGGCCCTCGACGCACGTGGCACCGTCTACGTCACCAGCGAAGGCGTCGTCCCCGACGACCTCCGTGACTACGAGACGACGATCCCCCCGCACCTGATCCACGACCTGCTGTGGTTCGCCGACCTCTACGTCGGCGACTCCCAGACCATGGCGACGGAGGCGGCGCTCCTGGGAACGCCCGCGGTCAGGTCCAACGACTTCGCCGGGGACGGCGACATGGGGAACTTCGTCGAACTGGAGCAGTACGACCTCCTGCGCTCGACGGCCGACGAAGACCAGGCGCTCGACTACGTCACCCGACTCGCTGACGACGAGACCGCGACGGAGCGGTGGCGCGAGCGGCGAGACACCCTCCTCGCGGAGAAGATCGACGTGACGGCGTTCGCGGTCGACGTCCTGACGAACGAGGAACTGGTCGAACGCTAGAACTACTGAGACGGAGGGTGTCGTAGAACAGTTCACACATCCGATTCGTCGCTCTCTTCATGTAGTCCGTACCAGTGAGCTACTAAACAGTCTGCGACGGCGCGCGCTGTCGCGAGCGCAGGCGAGCGACGACACTGTGCGAGGGATGAGCGAGCGGAGCGAGCGAATCGGCTGGGGAGGCGTGTGGCTCGGTGCTGTATTGCGGTGTAGTCCTGGCGGACGAACGGGCGAGGGACGGTCGGCGGTGCTGCGCGGGCGCTATCCGAGCATCGCGAGGATATCTCGCACAGCACCGTCGAGCGGATCGAGGGCGTTCAGTTGTAAGTCTCTACAGTAGTTCCAGGGCGGGCCGAGGGCGTTCAGTGCTCGGTCATGTTTGCAGTACCGTGCGCGACACCATTCCGAACCAAAACAACACGAACCACCCGACCAGTACACACGTACACTGAACGGGTCGTTCATCCCCGATTCCCCTGACGCCGACTGCCTCGTAAGCAATTCTATGACACGCTGGAGCGGAGTACTGTCGATCTGTTCCGGATCGACCGCACGACGGTGTCCGGTCGGCTGAGAAAACGGCTACATCAATCCGTACTATTGCCGCCGGCCGGATCGCTCAGCGAGAGGTTCCGGCGAACGATGTTCGATTCGGTGGCGACGATCGGATCGCCGGTGACCTGGAAGCGCGTGTCCGCGACGAGGCAGTCGTTCGAGCGGACGAACCTGATGCCCGACCGGTTCGCACCGGTCTGCTCGATCGTCGACCGCCGGATACGCGTCCCGCTCCGTTCCGTGATGTCGACGGCGGTCTCGGTGGACGCCGAGCCGGTGATCGCGACGTTCTCGAGGATCGGCCCTCGCTGGCCGTTGTCAGGCCTGAGCGCGTTGATCGCGGGGACGCCGTCGGTGTTGACGTGGACACTCGTGTTCCGCACCGTGGCCCGGCCGGCCGCGGAGTGGACGACGATCCCGCCCGAGCAGGAGGGGACGGGGGCCTTGATCCGAACGTCGCAGTTCTTGACCAGCTGTCCGCGGCGCGCTCGCATCCTGATCCCGCGCGGGTCGAGGCCGCCGTCGGCCTTCGGCGGGATCTCGTCGACGACGATGGTGGCGTTCTGGACGCTGGACCCGGTCGAGCCGAGCCGCACGTTCGCGATGTTGTTGTTCCTGAACCGACCGCCCAGGACGTGGACCGGCCCGTTCGACCCCGAGAGCCCGTCGACCCGACCCGGCGAGGACGCGTAGACCCCGTTGTTGGGGAAGTTCTCGACGACGCAGTCCCGGATCGTCAGCGTCCCGGCGTGGGTGTGGCCGACGTAGATCCCGACCGAATCCGAGCCGTCGATCGACCCGCCCGAGAGGCGGACGTTCTCGACGATCCCCGCGCTCTTCGGAGTGACGACCTCGAACCGGAAGCCGGTAACGTCGGGCGGGTAGCGACCGCGGACACGGACGTTCCGGAACTCGAAGTCGTCGGTCGCGAGCAGGTGGACCATGCCGCCGCGGCCCGACTGCCGGAAGTCGAGATCGATCCCCTCGTAGAGGAAGTTCCGCATGTCCGTCAGATCGATCAGCGTCGGGCCGATTTCGCGGGACGGCCGAGTCGGTCGCAGCGACACGTCGGCTCCCTCAACCGCGCGCAGCCCGAGGTTCGTAAGACCCGTCAGCGAGAGTCGATCGAGCGCGTACGTCCCGGCGGGGAACTCGATCAGGGTATCGTCGCCTGCGTGCCGTTTTATCAGATCAGTCACGGGTTCGTCACCGCCCGGGTCGCCGCCGACGGCCGTGATGTCGACGACCGTGCCGAACCGCGAGGGGGCGTCGGTCGTCGTCTGGACCGGCGACCGCGTGGCAGTGCCGTCGGCGGTGCCGGTCTCGGGTGGTGGCCGCTCGGTGGGGACCGTCTCCGTCTCGCGGCCGCCACCCGGACACCCTGCGAGCGACGCCACACCGGCCGCGGCTATCGCGAGGAACGAGCGGCGAGAGCAGCGACGCCGCGAATCTCGTGACACGTCCGGGGATGGGCCGTCCGGGCGTATTGTTATAGAAGTCGTACCCGCGGTACCACCGGCTTACACACCGGCGCCTTCGGGCTTATACTGCCGGTAGTATCACCGGGGTGCGCCGATGTCCGGTGCCGGTTCGTCGCTCCCGTAGTGGTTGTTGTCGAACGTAACGTTCTCCCAGCTGCTGGTGTGGACCTGCGTGATCGCGCTACCGTCCCAGCCGTCTGGCGACGATTTCGGTTCGTTGGGGTTGTAGAACCAGTTGCCGTGGATGTCGGCCACGTCACTGGGCGTCCCGCGGATCGCGACGGACTCCGGCTGACCGCTGTTCTGGACATGCTGGACGGCCTCGACGGTGTTGTGGTGGATCTCGATCGTCGTCCCGCCGGGACGGTGCATGTCCATCACGTGGTCGACCGCGGCCGACCCGAAGTGGTTGTAGCGAGCGGTGTAGCCGTTGCCGCCGCCGCTGGCGATGCTGTGGCGATTGTAGTTGAACTCGTTGTACTCGATGATCGGGTGGCCGGAGGTCGTGCTGACCCCGTACCCCAGCCCGTCCATCGGGTTGTGGTGGATGTGGTTGTGGTGGACGTGCGTGTCACCGGTCGGGCGGACAGCGGCGTGGGTGAATCCGTAGATCTCGTTGTTGTCGATCTCGACGTCGCTGCCGGTCACGCGCAGCCCCATGTCGACCTCGTCGGAGTTGTACTCGCGGTAGGAGTAGCTCGGGCCGCTCACGCGCAGGCCCGTGACGCGGGCACCGTCGGAGACGTAGACGAGCGGCCACATGATCGAAGTCGTGTAGATGTGGCCACCCGCCGCACCGCCGACGCCGCGGTCACTGGCCAGCGTGACGCCGCTGGGCACGGTGATGTCCGTCCCGCCGAGATCGATCTCGGCGCTGCCGTCGACGTAGACCACGTCGCCACTGCCCGCGCTCCCGAGCGCGTTCAGGAGTTCGGATTCCGTGCTGACGGTGTAGTTCGCTTCGCTGGGCTGGACGAGTCCGTCGTACTCGCTACCGCCGCCGATCGCCGAACCGCTCGTGGTGTCCGACGTGGAATCGGTCGTATTCGTCGAATCCGAGGTCGTCTCCTGCCCGGTCAGTTCCGTGAGCGTGATCTCGGTGCCGTCGAGATACAGCGTGTAGTCACCGTCGACCGGACTGAAGTTGCTCACGTCGCCAGTGACGTCGTACGAGTCACCGTAGCCGTTCCCCGTGTACCCCGAGACGGTGTAGGTACCGTCGCCGTTGTCGGTGATCACGTCGTTCTCGGTCTCGGCCGATCGGCGACCAGCGTCGAGCACTTTCGCGACGGAGCCGTCGACGGTAAACTCGTACGAGACCTCGGTCTGTGAGACGACCGCCAGCGTCTGTGCGGGCTGGCTCTCGCCGACGAGCTCGTAGGTCCCGATCTCCGAGCCGTCGAGCGTGATCGTGGCGTCGCTGTCTTTCGGTGTGAAGTCGACGACGTTGCCGAGGAACTCGTAGGAGTCGCCGTAGCCGTTCCCGGTGTAGCCCGCGACGGTCCACGTGCCGTCGTCGTTCTGGGAGATCACGTCGTTGCTGGTTTCGGCGGACATGGAGCCGGCGTCGGTGATCTTCGTGATCTCCCCGGTCGTCGTCAGCTCGTAGGAGATCTCCGTCGGCGAGGCGATCCCGATCTCGTGGCGCTCCTGAAGTTGTCCGCCCGCGTCCGGACCGAACGAGAACGTCGACGGCCCGTCCAGCGTCAGTGCCGTCACGTCGCCGCTCAGCTCGTAGGCCGCGAGGCCGTCGGAGACGGTTCCCTCGACAGTGCCGTCGGTGATCGTGTCGTCGACGCTGCCGTCCGTCGACACCGGCGAGACGTCGCCGGTCGTCTCGATCACGTAGCTCCAGGTCGCGTTGCTGCCGTCGACCACGAACGTCTCGGTGCCCGTCTGGGCGCTGGCCGAGCCAACGCCCAGCGAGACCAGTGCGGTCCCACCGAGTACTTTGAGGGCATCGCGGCGGCCCAGTAGCGTCGTATTACTGTCGGTACGGTCAGACTGTTCATCAGCCATGTTCGAGTAGCACGTGATTATAAACCTAAGCGTTCTGACTGTTTGAGGGCGTGATACTGACCGGATACGTCTCTGATTGGAGACGGTTGCCTACTGGATAGTTGCGGACACCGGCAATAACACCCTTGTCAAAGCCGGGGCGCGCACGGATCTTGCTCCGGGCCGTAGCGATCTCCACGTCCTGTCCTCGACCGTGTAAGCCCGTCCTACCGGCGGTATATGAACGGATTACCGGACCGGAGATCCGTGTAACCGTAGTTGTCGCTGTCGTCGCAGACGACCCAGCAGTTTCCCCCTGAGACTGTCGCCAGTCACGGCCCGCAGGTACCTCGTAACAAAACCACACTCCGTCCACCCACAACGTATGGCTGGCCAGCGACGCGCCCCCCAGCAGGGAGTGGTTGTTCCCGCGATCGAGACGGCGAGCAGTACCGCGGCAGTTCGCTCGCTGGGTCGACGATCGATCCCGACGATCGCCGTCTCCGAACACGAGCGACCGCCGGCGTTCGACTCGAAGTACTGTGACGAGACTGTCGCCGTTCCGGACCCGAACACCGATCTCGCGGCCTACGAGTCGGCGCTGCTGGAGCTCGCCCGGCGCGACGACGTGGGGACGATCCTCCCCTTCCGGGAGGCCGACATCTACGCGCTCGCACGCACCAGAGACGAGTTCGCCGACCACGTCGGGACGCCGTGGCCCGCCCTCTCGACGCTCAGACGGGTCCAGGACCGGGTGGCACTGTTCGAAGCGGCCGATCGTGCCGGCGTCGCGACGCCGCGGACCCGGATCTTCGACGAGTGGGACGACTGGGACGGCGAATGTATCGTCAAACCCCGCTACACGCTCCGCGCACCGGAGTACGACGACCGGTTCGAGATCGCAGAGACCCAGTGGAGTTCGACGGAGTACGTCGAACCGGGTGAGCGTCCGGACAGAGCGGCGACCGTCACCGAGATGGGGCACGTCCCGCTGGTCCAGGCGTACGTCCCGACCGGCGACGAGTACGGTTTCTTCGCGCAGTACGATCACGGGACACCCGTGGCGACGTTCCAGCACCGCCAGCGACGGGGCTGGAAGTACGCCGGCGGCCCCAGTGCCTTCCGCGAGTCCGTCGACATCCCCGCACTTGAACGGGCCGGTCGCGCGCTGCTCGACGAACTGGACTGGCACGGCGTCGCCATGGTGGAGTTCCTGCGCGACCCCCGGACAGGCGAGTTCAAACTGATGGAGATCAACCCCCGGTTCTGGTCGTCGCTCCCCTTCACCGTCCAGGCCGGCGTCGACTTCCCGCTACTGTACTGGGCCAGCGCCACCGATCGCGACATCGCATCACCGCCCGACTACGACGTCGGCATCGCGGGTCACCTCTTGCGGGGAGAGTTACTCCACCTCCACAGCGTCCTCACCGACGAGTACCCGCTGATCGACCGACCGTCGTTCCCGAAGCGGGCCGGCGAGATCGCGGCGTCACTGATTCGTCATCGACGGTTCGACTACCTCAACCGCGACGACCCCGGCCCGTTCGTCCGGGACGTTCGAAACGCGGTCGAACAGGTGACCAGCGGCGGCGAGACGGATCCACAGGGAGACCCGATCTCCAGGGTCGCGACGGCAGTCCAGAAACTGTTCGTCCGCGAGTGACGCCGACGGTCTCATACGGACGATTGTCGATAGTTCCCCGGTCAACAACCGACCGTGTCACTCGTCGCGGGCGTTGACAGCGAGGACCGGTGACTCGGCGTGTCTGATGATCCGCTCTGCCGTGCTTCCGAGGAGGAAGCGGCTCATTCCCGTCCGGCCGGCCGTCCCCATCGCGATCAACTCGATCCCGTGTTCGGCGGCGTAATCCAGTAAATCGCGTGCCGGGAATCCTTCGCGAACGTCCGTCAGGGCGTCGAGACCGCGATCCTCGGCGGCGGCCGCGATCTCTTCCGTGGCGCGTTCACCCCTGTCCCGGAACTGTTCCAAGAGTTCGGTCGGCAGCGTGTAATCGGGCCCCGACGACAGGTCACTGACGTCCACGACGTTGACTGCGTGGACGCGCGCACCGGTCCGCTCGGCGACCGTGAGTCCGTGGTCGACCGCCACGCCGGCGGCCTCGCTCCCGTCGGTCGGGATCAAGACATCGTCGTAGCCGTCTTCGAGCACGCTCGCGTCGGTCACGCGGGCCGTCAACACGGGAACTTCGGCGTGCCGGACGACGTGCTCCGTGACGCTCCCGGCGATGTATCGCCGCAAGCCCGTCCGGCCGTGGGTCCCCATGGCGACCAGGTCGACGCCGTGCTCGTCGGCGTAGTCGAGGATCGCCGTGCCCGGCGACCCTTCGACGACGGCCGTCTCGACCGAACCGCTCTCGAAGTCGGCCTCGATCGTGTCGATCGCGTCCCTGCCGTCGGACCGGAGCCGGTCGACGAACTCGTCGTCGACGCCGCCAGCGTCGAACGGCCCGGCCGCCGCCTGCACGTCGACGACGGAGATCAGGTGGACGGTCGCCTCGAACAGGGCAGAGAGATACTGCGCGTGCGCCGCTGCGCGTTCCGCGTGATCGCTCCCATCCGTCGGAACAAGGATCGTCTCGTACATCTCTAGTCGTACCGACCAGCCCACAGAACATAAAATCGAGTCACTGTCCGGGAACTGAGACGGACCGACTGTCCCGGGCGAACAAACAGTGCTGCACGTGGCTGTGGACGTTCGAGGTGACGATCCCCTCGCTCCGTATCTGCGATGCATCACCGTCTCCTCAACACTGGTAGTGTCGTGGTCGAAGGCGACAACGACGACACTCACAGAGCAACTGAGCGATCTTGTCGATTAGGCCGCCCCCGTCGTCGAGTTCTGCGCCGTCGGTTGTGGAGCCAAGAAGGTTCGACGGACGTGTGGGTCGAGTTGGTCCACACGTGTGAACTGGTCGATCACACGTATGCATTCGAATATTCGGCCGCTCCGGCCGTTCGAATGCGTGATCTGCCCGGTATCGTGGACAGAGAACCGAATGCACAGGCCTCGACACTCGTATGTATGGGATTCAGGCCCGATAGGAGCCCGGGCATCGGATTCACAACACCCCTGGACGCCTTGCGAGCGGCCATCGCCACTGCGTGCGCGACGTTACCTACCGTTCGTCGGAGCCCAGAGACGCACCTCAACCGGCTTAGGACCCTTTATTTTGAGGATCGATGTAATCCACTCCGTGCCCGATCAGTCGGAAATACCCCATAATTATAAATGATAGGCACTACGTTTTCTTTCCATGCCACCTTCAGACAGGCATGCGATTCGGTGTGCTGGCGGAAACGGTACCGAACAAGCGTTGCAGCGGTGTATGACGGGTGGTGACGACGATGGCTAGTGTAACACAGATCGTACTGGCGCTGTTACCGCTGGTCGCCATCGCGGTACTGATGGTGATCCTCTATCAACCGGCGACGCGGACGATGCCGATCGCGTGGGTGATCGCGGCGGCGGCCGCCTACGTCGGCTGGAACATGTCCCCGACACTGATCGTGGGGGCGTCGATACGGGGAGCGATGACGGCGACGCGGATCCTGATCATCGTGTTCGGCGCGATCCTGTTGCTGTACACGCTCAAGCAGTCGGGCGCGTTCGAGGTCATCAACGCGGGCTTCTCGTCGATCAGCGACGACCGGCGCGTACAGGTCGTCTTGCTCGTGTTCCTGATGGGATCGTTCATCGAGGGCGCGGCCGGCTTCGGGACGCCCGCAGCGATCGTCGGGCCGCTCCTGGTCGGACTCGGCTTCCCACCCCTCGCCGCGGTGGTCGTCGCCCTGACGGGTAACATCATGGCCATCACCTTCGGCGCGGTGGGTACGCCGCTGATCATCGGGTTCAGGGACGTCGTCTTCGGGCAGGACCCGACCCAGACGGGGACTGTCGCCAACGAGATCGTCACCACGGGCGGCTTCGCCAACGTCGCCGCCTACGTCGATCAGGTCGCCGTCTGGGCGGCAGCGACCCACGCGATTGTCGGCATCGCCCTGCCTTTCATCGGCGTGGCGATGATGACCCGCTTCTTCGGCGAGGAACGCTCGATCAGGCCGGCCATCGAGGTGCTCCCGCTCACGCTGTTCGCGTGGGCCTCGTTCGCCATCCCCTACGTCGCGATGGCCTACTTCCTGGGTCCGACGTTCCCGGCGCTGCTGGGGTCGATGATCGGCCTGCTGATCGTCACGCTAACGCTCCGGGCCGGCTACTTCCTTCCCGAGGAGGAGTGGGACTTCGGACCCCGCGAGGGCTGGCCCGAGCACTGGGTCGGCAGCATCGAACCCGGCTCCGGCGTCGGTGATGGCGCCGGCGGCAAGTCCGGTGACGCGACGGTCGCTGCCGACGGCGGCACCGAGTTCGCAGACACGCACAGCCAGAACATGTCGCTCGGTGTGGCCTGGCTGCCGTACCTCCTCGTGGCGGCGCTGCTGGTGGTGACTCGCATCGTCCCGCCGATCACGGACGCCCTGCTCGCGTTCCAGATCAGCTGGTCGAACATCCTCGGCACGCCGTACGCCGAGACGATCGAGATATTTTACCTCCCGGGGACGCTGTTCGTCCTGGTGGCGGTCGTGACCTACGTGCTTCACGGAATGGACACCAGGGAGATCAGGGCCTCCTGGAGCGAGGCGTTGCACAACATCGCCCCGGCCGTCGTCGCGCTGTGGTTCGCGGTCGCGACCATCATGATCATGCAGAAGACCGGGGCTGCCCCCGTCGTGACCGGGGACGAGGTCGGCATGCTACAGGCCCTGTCGGAGACGATGGCGGATCTCACCGGGGCCCTGTTCCCGTTCTTCTCGCCCTTTATCGGCGCGTTCGGGGCGTTCATCGCCGGATCGAACACGGTCAGCGACATCCTGTTCGGCCTCTTCCAGTACGAGGCCGCCCAGCAGATCGGCGCGCCGACCCAGATCGCGGTCGCCGGACAGGCGGTCGGGGGTGCCATCGGTAACCTCATCGCCATCCACAACGTCGTCGCCGCGCTCACCGTCGTCGGCCTCATCGGCGAGGAGGGGCGCGTCATCCGACTCGAACTGATACCGGTGCTGTACTACGGGGCGTTCGCGGGCCTCGTGACGCTCCTGTTCGCGTACGTGATCGCCCCGGCCGCGTTCTGACCAGCGCCGGTCTTTCGTATTCAGCAGATCCATATCGAACATCTATGTCACAGGACACACAGACTCCGTCCGACGGCAGGCTCGACAGTAGCGACCCGGCGCTGGATTCCGGTGCCAACTACGACTACCGCGGTGGCGGGAACGAGCGACCCGACCTCGTGTCGGCCCTCGAGGCCCGCGTCGAGGGGGACGTTCGCTTCGACACGTACACGAGAGAACTGTACGCGACTGACGCCAGCGCCTACGAGCAGCTGCCGATCGGCGTCGTCGCCCCTGTCTCGACCGAGGACGTCGCGACCGTCGTCTCCTACTGCGCCGACAACGAGATCCCGGTCCTCCCCCGGGGCGGCGGGACCAGCCTCGCCGGCCAGGCCGTCAACGAGGCGGTGGTGCTCGACCTGAAACGCCACATGGACGGGTTCCTCGGGGCCGACCCGGAGGACCGGACCGCCCGCGCACAGGCAGGGATCACACTCGCCCACCTCAACGATCACCTCGAACCCCACGGCCTGAAGTACGCGCCGGACCCGGCGTGGGGAGACAAGAGCGTCCTCGGTGGGTGTATCGGTAACAACACCACCGGGGCCCACTCCCTGAAGTACGAGAAGGCCGACGGCTACATCGAGGAGTGCGAGGTCGTCCTCGCAGACGGGACCGTCACGACCCTCGGCTGGGTCGACGTCGACGACCTCCACGACCGGGCGGCCCGCGCCGAGAACGCCGACGAACCAGACATCGAGGACCGCATCTACGTCGAGACCTCTCGGATCTTGCGGGAGGAGGCCGACGAGATCGAGGAGCGGTTCCCCGATCTCAAGCGCAACGTCTCGGGGTACGATCTCGACCGCCTCGTTCAGGACGCCAACGAGCACGGCGCCGTCAACCTGGGGCGACTGCTGGCCGGGAGCGAGGGGACGCTGGCGGTGGTCACCGAGGCCGAGGTCTCCCTCGAACCGATCCCCGAGGCCAAGGCGGTCGTGCTGTTGACCTACGACGGCGTCCTGCCGGCGATGCGGGACGTCGCGCCCATCCTCGAACACGATCCGTCCGCGGTCGAGGTCATGGACGACGTGATGCTCGACCTCGCACGCGACACGACCGAGTTCTCAGATCTCGTCGCGACCCTGCCCGACGGGACCGACTCGACGCTCCTCGTCGAGTTCTACGCCGACTCGGCGGCCGAGGCGAAGACGAAGATCGCCGACCTGCTGGCCGACCGCCTCCCCGGCTACGACGCCGAGGTCGATCCCAGCGAGGACGGGGTCGAGACGGACGGATCGATCGAGGCCGTCGACGCGCTGGAGGCGTACGACCCCGACCGGCAGGCGAAGTTCTGGAAGATGCGCAAGTCCGGCCTCCCGATCCTGCTCTCGCGGACTGGGGACGACAAACACTGGCCGTTCGTCGAGGACACTGCCATCCCCGCCGAGAACCTCCCGGCGTACGTCTCCGACCTCCAGGAGCTGTTCGACGAGCACGACACGTTCGCGGCCTACTACGCGCACGCCGGCCCCGGCGTGTTGCACATCCGGCCGCTGCTGAACCTCAAGAGCGAGGACGGTACCGAGACGATGATGGCAATCTCCGAGGCGGTGACCGACCTCGTCATCGAGTACGACGGCTCCGTCTCGGGCGAGCACGGCGACGGCCACGCTCGCACCCGGTGGAACCGGAAGCTGTACGGCGAGAACCTCTGGGAGACGTTCCGGGACCTGAAGTCCGCGTTCGACCCGGACTGGCTGCTCAACCCCGGCAACGTCTGTGGCGACCACGATCCGACGGAGAACCTCAGGTACGACCCCGACTACGCCTTCGACACCGACTTCGACCCGGTGCTGAACTGGGAGAACGAGAACGGCTTCCAGGGCATGGTCGAACTCTGTCACGGCTGTGCGGGCTGTACCGGCCACCAGGACACGACCGGCGGCGTGATGTGTCCCACCTACCGGGCCGCCGAAGAAGAGATCACCAGCACGCGCGGCCGGGCGAACATGCTCCGGCAGGCGATGAGTGGCGACCTTCCAGACGACGTCTTCGACGACGAGTTCGTCCACGAGGTACTCGACCTCTGTATCGGCTGCAAGGGGTGCAAGGCCGACTGCCCCAGCGGCGTCGACATGGCGAAACTGAAGGCGGAGGTGACACACGAGTACCACCAGCGCGAGGGGGTCACCCTGCGCGACCGCCTGTTCGCCAACGTCGAACAGGTCCTCTCGCTCGGGAGCACGTTCGCCCCGCTCTCGAACTGGGGCATGAGCCTGCCGGGCAGTGGCTGGCTGATGGAGCAGACGGTGGGTATCGCCCGCGAGCGCACCCTACCCGGCTTCCACCGCACCACGTTCCGCGACTGGTGGAACGATCGCGACGGGGCCGGCGTCGCCGAATCGGAGGCCGACAACCGCGTGCTTCTGCTCGCCGATCCCTACACGAACTACAGCCACCCCGACGTGGGAAAGGCGGCCGTCCGGGTCCTCGAAGCGGCGGGCGTCCACGTCCGCGTGCCGGAGGCCGTCACCGACAGCGGCCGACCGGCCTACTCGAAGGCGATGCTCGATCAGGCCCGCGAGACGGCCCGCGAGAACGTCGACGCGCTCGCGCCCCTCGTCGAGGACGGCTGGGACGTGGTCTCCGTCGAACCGTCCGACGCGGTGATGTACCAGCTCGACTACCCGGACCTGCTCACTGGCCCCGACGTCGAAGCGGTGGCGAACAGCTCCTACGGCGTCATGGAGTATCTGGACGTCCACAGGCTCGACGACCGAATCGACTTCGATGCGCCCGGCGACGCGCTGACCTACCACGGCCACTGCCAGCAGAAGGCGACCCGGAAGGACCACCACGCCGTCGGCGTCATGCGGCGGGCCGGCTACGCGGTGGACGCACTCGACTCCGGGTGCTGTGGCATGGCTGGGAGTTTCGGCTACGAGGCCGAGCACCTCTCGATGAGCGAGGCCATCGCCGATCGACTCCTCGATCAGATCGACGATTCCCCGAGCGAGCGGGTGGTCGCGCCCGGCGCCTCCTGTCGCTCGCAGGTCGGGGACCTCGGCGACGAGGAACCTGACCACCCAATCGAGGCCGTCGACGAAGCGCTGTAACCGGCGTCTCCCGACTTGCTTCCCCGTTCCGTGATACGGACAGTTGTCGGTCCCTCCCAGATCGACCGCACGCAGTCGTGTGGTCGACGTGGGAACCGTCGACAACTGTCCGGATGAATCGTCCGAGAGACTGGCCGCTAACGGTCGCCGAAGAAACGTCGGAGGCTGTTGAGGGGGCTGAACCCGAGCGTCGCCTGCCGGTCGGTCGCGAACCCCCGCCGGTCGCCGAGCGACCGGAGCGCTCCGGCCATCGCATCGACGTCGACCGGGGCGTGGACGCGGTAGGCGTACGGTATCCCCTCGCTGATGTCGACAGCCACTTTCGGTCGACCGACCCGGCTTTTGTGCACGCGAACGCGTTCGACGTCGTCGTAGTCCACGGCCGTCGTCCGGTCGGCGAGGGCGACCAGCCCGTGGACCCCCCCGGCGCGGTAACGCTCTCGGGCTCGCTCGCCCGCCGCGGCGACCCCGCCGCGGGCGAGGCCGACCGGCGTGAGGTCGGCGTACTCCGTGATCAGCAATTCCCGCCCGGTGAAGAGGAGGTCGGCGACCCGGAGCGGGAGTGTTCCCGTCACGACGCGGTGAACGTGGACGTGCACGTCGACCGGGGCGTCGTTCCCAACACTCACTGGCGCTCACCGCCGGCGAGGCCGCGGTGGAGGAAGGCGAGTCCGCCCGCGAGGAAGACCAGCCCGGCGGGCCGGCCGGCGAGGGAGAGGGTTCCGCCGGCGGCCACACCGGCCGCACCGACTCCGACGGAGAGCGGGTGAGCGACGCCGCCGTCCCCGAGTCGCTCCACGGCGAAGGTGACGACCATGACACAGAGTGCGAGTACCACGACGGCCGACTGCACGAATCGGGGCAGCGAGGCGGCACGTGCGCCGACGATGGCGAGCAATCCGGCGGCGTAAACCCAGGGCGCGCGGTCGGCGAGCAGTCGGTCGGTCGTAGTCGACATGGGATCAGACGAATTATTGTAGCCGGTTTTCCGGTCGACCGCACACCTTCGTGCGGTCGACCGGCAAAGAGCTACAATCCTCCGTTTCAGTGCAACACCCCCCTGGCCTCCTCGACACTGTCAACGGTGTCCCGTGACCGACGTTTCCCGCGGGCGGAGACCACGACGACGACCCCCTCGACGAGGGCCGCGACCGCGAAGAGCACGTAGCCACCGGGGCCACTGCCGAGGACAGCGAGGTCGGTCGCGAACGCCGGCAGTCCCGCCGTCTCCAGCCAGGATCCGACGAGCAGGACGCTGAAGTAGCCGAAGAAGGCGGTCGCCCACCACAGCGTGGCGAGGCGGAACCAGCCGGGCTGGGTGTGTTCGGGCAGGCGCGTCGTGTTGACCACCGCCAGCAACGCCGTGTAGGGCCACATACCCAGCCCGGACAGCGCCGCGCTGACGACGAGCAGACCGAACGGCCGGTCGACGGCCAGGGGGACGGTAAGGATGGCGACACCCCACAGGGTAAAGAGGGTCAGGAGGACCCAGAAGAGCCGCGGGAGGCTCCACCCCGCCGCGCGACCGTGTAGCTCGTAGATGACGTCGGCGCTGTTGCGGACGAACGACTCGACGATCGCGTACTCGGTCGTCACGAGCGCGAAAAACAGCGTCGCGAACACGAACCCGCTGGCCACCGCGTCGAACTGCGGAACGATCACCTCCGTCCACATGACGACCGCGTCGTCGGTCGTTCCGGGGGCGTACTCGGCGGCCAGTGCCATCAGCAAGGTGGCAGTGACGAGCAACCCGACGACGAACGTCAGGAGGTGCTCGAGCTGGACCAGCCGCCACCACCCGCGCCACCGGCGCATGTTCGTCACCGTCGGCGGGAACGTGAACCCGTCGCGTTCGACCGGCTCGGGGTTGTCGCCGACGATGGGATTCTTGATCCGGCCCTGGTAGCGCCCCATGCCGTACCCCTTCTCGCGTATCCAGAGGCTCTGAGAGAGGTTGAGGTAGCCGCCGGCGCCAGCGTAGGCAACTCCCCCCAGGAGCAGGGCGAAGTCACTCCCCGCCGGGAGAGTTCCGAGGTGAAGGAACCCGCCAGGCGCCTTCGCGAGTTCCGTGGCCGAGCCCAGCACCAGGAACAGCGCGACGGCGACGACCACTACGATCGAGACGAGGACGATCTGGATCCGTTCAACGACGTTGTACATCAGGGGTGTCACCTGATAGGACAGCCAGATCAGGGCCAGGAGGACGACGCCGACGAGGCGCCAGCCCGGGACCGCGATCCCCCCGAGTTCGACCGACTGGACCCCTACGCCGATGGTCGCGATCTTCGCGGCGCTGGCGGCCCACCCGGGCCAGCCCAGGCTCACCAGCCCGCCGACGAGGAACGCAAGCGGCCAGATCCGTCCCACGCGCTCGAACCCGCGGAACACTGACTCACCGGTTGCCACCGTCCACCGCTGGATCTCCGTGTTGATGAAAAACTGCGTGAGCACGCCGACGACGAACAGCCAGTAGATGTCCCAGCCGTGGCGAGCGACGAGCAAGGGCCAGAACAGCGTCTCCCCGCTCCCCAGCGACGCGCCCAGCAGGATGGCGCTCGGACCGAGGACGTGACTCAGCCTGGGCACTCGCGGCAGATCGAGCACCCGGTATTTACCGCCATCCCGGCCACGAGACGGGTAACTGTCGCTCTCCGGTGCGACGTCGAGATTGTCGTAGGCCGTCGGCATGTAGGAACTGCCTCGGTAGGCCTCTCCTTCCGAGGGCGACGTGAACACGTCGCCCTCGGGCACCTCACGCCCCTCGTCAGTCATACAACTGTGTTACCCCTCCGAAGTGGGACCACTTAGCAATACCCCATGCTTACCCGCCCAGGAAGTGCCAGATGTGGCCCCGTTCCTCGGGCGGATCGACGCCGGGGAGGTCCGCGAGCGCGGGCTGAATTGCGTTCCACCACCCTTCGGCCGTCTCGAACTCCGCCGGGTGGTCCGAGAAGACCTCCTGCAGGAAGTCAGACTTCTTCGCTTCCGGGTGTTCCTGGAGGTACTCGTAGGCGGCCACCAGCGCCTCCTGGCGGGCCTTGAGCGTCTTGCCCGTCCCCGGCAGGTCGATATCCTCGACGAGTCGGTCGGGCACCGACTCGCCCGACTCCTCGGTCACGGGCTCCTCGATTGGGACCCACCAGACACGGCTCCGCGACCCCACCTTCCGCGTGCGCAGCACGTCCCGTTCGACCAGTTCGTTGAGTTTGTTGTGGGCAGTCCGACGCGAACAGCCCACGGTCTCCATGATGTCACTCGCGGTCAGTGGACGTGCACGGTCCTCCCGCGTTTCGAACACTTCGTGGACGGCGCGTATCGGGATTCGGTCTTCGTATTGCCCGTCCCCGTCTCGCTCGCGCCGGGAAGGCATTCTTGTATAAACTGACTGGACGCCGAGTATAAGCATTTTGTGTCGAGGAGAACAGCCGGCCGAACCGCTTCTGATCGGTAGGCTCGCTCGATCTCGGGCGGCTTCCCCCCTCGGTTGCGGGCACAGGTCTCGTCCGACACCGCCGGACGGAGCCGGGGACATCCGCCGACTGCAGCCGTACCATCTCCTCGATTCCGTTCACACGACTGTACAGCCACCGACGCCCCATCCCCGTCGACGAAACGGAGACCTGCCGGACGCGCGCCTCCAACGAACCGGTTTCAGGGCGCATCAGCTGGCCTCCGGGTGGCAGTCACCCGTATTCACAGAAAACTATAACTTCGGACGGTTTCATACTAGATCCGTTCCAGAAGCGAGCAGCAAGGACCGACACTCCGGGGACACACCAGTCGACGACAGCGAACGACAGGAATGGGACACTCACGGCAAGTCAGCGAACAGCCGAGCACTGTACACACAGGAGCGATCACATGACTGAAGCCAGCGCGTACGACCAGTTCGAATCGCACGCACGCGACTACGGGGTAGCGTTGACGCGGGTCCCAGCGGCCGACGCGACTGAGACCATCGCAGCGATCGTCGAGTCGCCATCCGTCGGGGCTCCGCTTCCGTGGGACGACGTGACCCTGCCGGACGACGTGACGACCGACCCGACGCCCGCAGAACTCGATGCGGCGGTCACTGGCGTGACGGCCGCCTCACTCGCCGTGGCGGACTACGGGAGCCTCTTCTTGCGGGCGACGCCCGAGGGGACCGAGCCGGCGAGCCTGTTTCCGGACCTGCACGTGGCGGTGTTACGCGCGGCGGACATCGTGCCGGATATGTCGGCCGCGTTCGAGTGGTTCGGCGAGCAGGCCCGGGCGAGTCGAGACTCGGGCATCCTGGCGACGGGTCCGTCGGCCACGGCCGACATGGGCGAACTCGTGAAGGGCGCTCACGGACCGAAGGCGGTCGAGGTGGTGGTCGTGGAATGAGTTCCGACGCCCACGAGGCCAAGGCCGCCCACATCCGCCAACTCCTGGAGACGGAGGGCGCCGCCGTCTCCGAGAACACCCGCGGGTTCAACACCGGGCGCTACGAGTCGGTCGCCAAACTCGACGACTACCAGAGCCTGCGCGAAGAGGCCCGCGCTATCAAGGAAGACGCCATCGAGCGCCTCCCGGAACTGATCGACACACTCACCGAAACCGTCGAGGCCAACGGCGGGACGGTGTACGTCGCCGAGGACGCCGCCGACGCCAACGAGTACGTCGCCGAGGTGTGTGACGACCGGGACGCCGACCGCCTCGTCAAGAGCAAGTCGATGACCAGCGAGGAGATCGAGGTCAACGAGCACCTCGAACGCGAGGGCGTCGACGTCGTCGAAACGGACCTGGGCGAGTGGGTGCTCCAGGTCGCCGACGAGGCCCCCAGCCACATCGTCGCGCCGGCCATCCACCAAGTCACGCGAAGAGATCGCGACCCTGTTCAACGAGTACTTCGAGCCCGACGAACCTCTCGAGACGGCCGAGGAACTCACCATGTTCGCTCGCGAGCGCCTCCTCGAACAGATCAAGGGCGCCGACGTGGGTATGACGGGCGCGAACTTCCTCACCGCCGACACCGGGTCGATGGCCCTGGTCACCAGCGAGGGCAACGCTCGCAAGACGGTGACCGTCCCGGACACCCACGTCGCAGTGGCGGGCGTCGAGAAGATCGTCCCGAGCGTTGAGGACCTCCAGCCGTTCGTCGAACTGATCGGCCGCTCGGGCACCGGCCAGGACATCACCAGCTACATCTCGCTGCTCACGCCGCCGACCGACTCGCCGACCGTCGACTTCGACGACCCCGACACGCCGATCACGGCGGGTGAGACCGACCGCGAGTTCCACCTCGTGCTCATCGACAACGGGCGCCTGGCCATGCGCGAAGACGACGAGTTGCGCGAGACCCTGTACTGTATCCGGTGTTCGGCCTGCTCGAACACCTGTGCGAACTTCCAGTCAGTCGGCGGCCACGGCTTCGGCGGCGAAACCTACTCCGGGGGTATCGCCACTGGTTGGGAAGCCGGTGTGCACGGTCTCGACACTGCCGCCGAGTTCAACGATCTCTGTACCGGCTGTTCGCGCTGCGTCGAGGCCTGTCCCGTAAAGATCGACATCCCGTGGATCAACACGGTCGTCCGCAACCGGATCAACCGGCAGGGCGACGACGACCGGTTCGACTTCCTGGTCGACGGGCTGACGCCCGACGCCGAACAGGAGGGTATCGACCTGCAAAAGCGTCTGTTCGGCAACTTCGAGACGCTGGCGAAGGTCGGGAGCGCCCTCGCACCGCTGTCGAACTGGGTGGCAAGCTCCCGCCCGGCAGGCGCCCTGCTCGAACGGACCGCCGGCGTCGACCACCGCCGAGAGTTACCCCAGTTCCAGCGTGAGACGCTCGTCACGTGGTTCGACCGCCGTGAGTCCCGTGCGCCGACCGATCCCGACCGACGGGTCGTCTTCTACCCCGACGTGTACACCAACCACATGCTCGTCGAACGCGGGAAAGCGGTCGTTCGGACCCTCGAAGCGCTCGGCGTCGGGGTCGAGGTCCCCTCGATGCCCGGCGCCGGTCGCGCCCCGCTCTCTCAGGGGATGATCGCTACCGCGACGGACAAGGCCGAGCGGGTCTCGGCCGCACTCGAGCCGTACCTCGACGACGGTTACGACGTGATCGTCCTCGAACCGAGTGACCTCGCGATGTTCCGAGAGGACTACCACCACCTCCTGCCGGCGCGAGTCTACGAGAACCTCGCTGAGAACAGTTACGAGATCCTCGAGTACGTCTACGGTCTCGTGGCCAACGGGGCCGACGCCGACGTGCTCTCGTCGGGCAACGGCGCGTCGGTCGCCTACCACAGCCACTGCCAGCAGCGGACGATGGGGCTGGCCGAGTACACCGTCGCGCTGCTGGAAGACCGCGGCTACGAGGTGACGACCAGCGACGTGGAGTGCTGTGGTATGGCCGGTTCCTTCGGCTACAAGGAACAGTACTACGAACTCTCGATGGACGTCGGAGATAACCTCGGAGGCCAACTCCGAGAGGCCGGCGCCGACCACGTGGTCGCGAGCGGCACCTCCTGTACTGACCAGATCGGCGATCTGCTGGGGGAGAAACCCCAGCACCCGATAGAGCTGCTCTCGCCGCGGTGAGGCGGAGTGTTGCGGCAATGTCACCTGCCCCGCGTCGATCCGCAACTGCTCTGTCGTTTACCGTGCTGTCGCTCACGACGTTGTTCGCGAAAAGCTACGAGCCCTGAGGGCGCTTGTTCACCTGGCGAACGATCTTCATTAGAACGGTAGTACAGCGATTTCATGGAGTGATCTCGAAGGAGCTTATATCACGAAGTGAATGAGACGCAACGCTCGTGGCACGTGGCTAGTAATCACGCTTCGAGAAGTGAGATATCTCTCATATAATTCGCCTCATAGAAACCGCCCACCCGCTTCTTGTTAAATCTCACTCACAGCCATTATATACTCTCCGACCCATATTTTACATGTGCTTCAACAGAGCGATCTCAGAATCCTTTCCAGTCTCCGACAGAAGCCAGGACCGATAACCCATATTAGCAAGCAAACAGGGCTGGCCCGCGAGACGGTCCAACGGCGAGTTGGGGCGCTTCGAGAGCAAGAACTAATCGAACAACTCGAATCGAGGGATAGGCCTAAGCTCTACTATCGGCGTCGTCAAAGCGATGTCGCGACAGCACTCGATACGGCCGAAGACAGCATCCCACACGTCGAACTCACTGACTTCCTGACGCCGTCGCTGTTAGCCGTTATTTATTGGCTGCAGTTCCCACTTGGCCCATCAGCGATCGCAGCACGGATCAATCTCAGCCGCGTCCGTGTCCAACAGTTACTTTCGACGCTCGTTCGACGGCAATTCGTCACGAAGCCGGGGCGAGGACAGTACGAGTTGAAATCGGAATACCAGAAACTCACCGAACTCGCGGCGGCAATCGCACGCCATACCCAATGGAGCGAGATTAAAGACATCCTGCCGGATGCCACGATCATCTGGGCGGCCCCTCATGAGGCACTTGTCGTTCCCGGTGAATCGACGCAGGAGCTAGCCAACGAACTTGTCGACGACACAGAGTGGACGGTTACCGGGCTCGCTGCCTACCGACAGTTTGGGTTCAACTTCACCGTCGCCGATACCCCACTATTGTACAGGCACACTGCGAATGATGAAGAACAGGTCAACGTGACAGTAGCAGAGGCCGTCTGTCATGCACTTTGCCGACGGATAGAACACCGACTAGTCCGGTTTTCGGCGCTCGTTGTCCTCGACAGTGTCGCCTCTGGTGATCTCACCAGTTCAGATCTTCAGGACACCGCTACAATCTACAACATCGAGCGCGAAATAGAGACACTGCTGTCGTTCCTCCAACACCATGGCGACGAGGATGTACTCCCGACAGACCTGCAGAGTTCATTTCCCTCGTGGAATCGACTTGTCGATACGGGCAGACAGTATGATTTCGATGTCGAGACAGCCGTCGAAGAACTGAACACGAACGCCGAGGGATAACAGAGGGCAGCGCTGGCGAGAATCGAGTAGACTGGGGTGTTATAACAGAAGGAGCAGAACAGCATATCGATGAGCGACGACCAGCGATACTCTGGCCGGGGAGACATTGTCGAGACTCTGGAAGCGATTGATGAAACACTGGAACAAGAGGCAACAGTATACCTCCTCGGGGGTGGTGCGATGACACTTGAAGGGGTCAAACCGGCCACAAAGGACATCGATCTACTGACACCGACGAACAGCGACTATCGGTGCATTCGCGAGACGTTGCTTGACCTCGGCTTCGAACCAGTCGAGCACACTGAACCAGACTACGCTTCGATGGGTGCGACGAGCGTCCTCAAATACAACGACGGCCACATCGATCTCTTCGATCGACAGGTGATGTCGAAGCTCTCGCTGTCCACAGGGATGGAAGATCGGTCCGAGTTGGTGTTCGAAGGAGAACGGCTGAACGTGCATCGGCTCAGCTGGGTCGACATCACGCTGTTCAAATCTATGACGCCGAGAGAAGACGATCGAAACGACGTGTCCGCGCTACTGGCACGGGGAATCGACTTCGGCGTCCTTGCTGAAGAAATCGACGATCAGTTGCCGCTGAATTACGGCGTTGACGAGTACGAGTGGATCGCGCAGGAAGCAAAGCAACACCCGATCTTCCAACTCGAATCAACGTTCACGAATCTGGAGGGGCTGCCGAACGACCTCGTCGAGAAAGTACGTCGACTGGCCGATACTGTCGACGCCGAGCGACAACTGTTCTACGAACTCCGACGGCACGAAAGCGTCAGGCGGGATGCTTTCATCGAAGAATTTGCTACCGAGTCGCACTCGACAGAGCAACAGTTACAGGAGGCGCTCGATCGACTGGAGACCAAGGGACTGGTCAGGATAGAGGACGAACAAGTGATGTTCGAGACCGATCCGCTGTGATTTGGTTCGCCGCCACCACCCGTTGAGTCCCGAGATACCTTGATAACGGTATACTGACAACGACCACCAGTCATTCTGATATTGTTCTATGAAATAGGACCGTTCGGCGATCGAACGAAATGAACAACATCTCGTCACTTGCGATAATAACGGTGCATTAGGCATTAATGACGAGGATTTTCGGGGTATAGAATGAGCGAGCCCTGAGGGATTTGAACCCCCGACAACGTGGTCCGAAGCCACGCACTCTGTCCAGGCTGAGCTAAGGGCCCTGTAGTGATTTCTATGCAGGTGTCCCTGTTTAAACCCCCCGGTTCGATCGCCCAGTGTGGCGCTGTGTCACGGTCGACAGCGAATCCCAAAAAGAAATGTGCGTTGAATCGAAAAGATGGTTCACTGGATCGACTTCGGTCCCAACGCAACACGGAGCACTATCGATGTACGAATTGGGGGGAGAACTCGACGGTCGAACGGTGACGCCGGGGACGAACATCCTCGTAGCAGGTCCGCCGTTGACCGGGAAGCGCCGAATCGCCCGTGAGATACTCCGTCACGGACTCAACCGCGAGGAAGGTGCGATCGTCATCACCACGCGAGACAGCGCCGATCGGGTCCTCACCCAGTTCGACATCGAGAGCGAGGACGAACAGCGACCGATCGGGATCGTCGACTGCGTCACAGCACATATGGGGCGGTCGACGACGGACACGCTCACCGTGAAGTACGCGACATCGCCGGTCGACATGACGGGGATTGGGATCGGCTTCTCCAACTTCATCGAGTACTTCTACGGCGAGCTGGGGCGCGAGCGTAATCGGGTGATGGTCGACTCGCTGTCGACGCTCCTGATGTATTCGACGCTCCAGACGGTGTTCGAGTTCATGCACGCGATCACGAGCCGCGTCGACGACGTTGATGCGATCGGCGTCCACGTCATCGAATCGACGGCCCACGACGACCAGACGCTCCACACGATGGGACAACTGTTCGACGGGACGATCGAAGTCGACGAGAGCGGCATCGTCGACGTCGACTTCTCGACAGAGACGGAACAGAGAAACGGGTGATACGGTCGGTTGGAGACGTCTCCCTTCGTGTCACCAGCCACGTCAAACGACGGACGGCACGTTTTTGCTCGCACCGCTGGTAGGAGCAGGTATGCCAGTCGAATCCGACGACGAACTCCGGGCAATACTCAAGCACGAGACGATCGCCGTCGTGGGCTGTTCGACGACCGAAGGCAAGGCCGCCCACGACATTCCCGCGTACATGCAACGCCATGGGTACCAGATCATCCCGGTCAACCCCTTCGCCGACGAGATCCTCGGGGTGCGGGCCTACGACTCACTGGCCGAGGTCGACGCGGAGATCGACATCGTCGACGTGTTCCGTCCGAGCGACGAGGTCGCCGGCATCGTCGACGAGGTGCTCGATCGCGACGACGTGAACGTCGTCTGGACGCAGCTCGGCATCCGGGACGACGACGCAGCAGAACGTGCCGAGTCGGCAGGCATTCAGGTCGTTCAGGACAAGTGTCTCAAGGTCGAGCACGGCCGGCTGTTGTAACCCGCCCGCCCGTGGTCGTCGCCTACTCTCGGGTCTCGCGCTCAGTTCTGCGCGGACTTGCCCGACGAATCGCCGCCGCTGTCCTCGCTGTCGCTCGCACCCGCCTCTGCGTCGGGGACCAGATCGTTCCCTTCTGCGTCCTGGATGACGACATCGGTGACGACGCTGTCGACGTCGATGTCGTGCTCCTCGGCGATCGCTTCGAGTAGCAACCGGTGGTGTTCGAGCTCGCGTTCGATCTCCTCGACGCGTTGGCCCGTCTCGTCGACCGTCCCCCGAAGCTCCTGGAGCTGTTCGACCATGTGGTTGATCCGCTTGTACATCTTCTCGGCCAGGTCGGCCAGCTTCTGGACCTTCTTCGCCGTGCTTCCGAGTCCCATGAGCAGGACAATGCGGGTCTCCTTTGTGGCCCTTTCGGCTCTCAGACGGATTGCTATAGATATTTCCCGCATCGACCGCACACCGCCGTGCGGTCGACCGGCAAATCGGCTAGAAGAATCCGTATCAGCCTTCACCGTGCCGAATGTCGCTATCGGTCGGAACCGACAGTATAAGACCGGCGGGGCGTCGAGAGTGGACTATGAACCAGTTACGGCTCGCCCCGACCGTCGGCATCGTCGCCTCGCTGGCCGTCATCGTCGTCCTGGTCGTCCCTTACGCGATCGTCGAGGGCGGCAGCGGCGTCGGTACCTACTTCGCGGCCGGAAGCGTCAATCCGCTCGTCGTCGGCCTGTTCGCGGCCGTGGCGATCATCGTCTTCGCGGCCGGTCGGCAGGGGCGGTCACCCCCTGACCTGGTCGCCGGTGCGGCGCTCGTACTCGGTGTGTTTATGACCGCGCTGGCCGCGCTCTGGGCCGTCAGCGTCCCCCAGAGTGTCGTCACGCAGCTCTCGACGGCGACCGTTCTCCAGTACCACCGCGGTGTGCTCGTTCTCACCACCCTCGCCGTGCCGATCGTGGCGACCTGGTACGCCCGGGCGTTGCAGATATTCTAGATCGTACCGGTGTCGAGACCGACCGCCCCGCCGTCCGTCCCTTCCGAAAGGCCCTTAAGTGATCCCGGCGGATTTTCGAGTGGACTAGGTCGAGGGGTTAGGCCCCCCTCCTCGCCCGCGCTATGGTCTTGAGCGGGGACCGAACTCGGGGGCGTCCGGTCTGCCGGACGTGGGCCCCGTGAGCTAACGTCGAAGCCTCGTCCAGCGGGGACAGCGGTCCACACGGCTGCGCCTGCAGGGGCGTTCGCCTGTGGTTAGACGAAGGCACTCCGCCAGGCACGGAAGTGAGCAGCGGACCTTCGTACACCTGTCGCTCGTCGGATCGCGGGGTGGAGGAGGCAAACGGGACTACCCGCGTCCGAACGCCGGGCAATCTCGGTGTCCACTCTATTCATACCGCTACCACCTTTTTCGACAGCGGGTGCGCTGCGCGCATGGCCCGTTCGCATGGTACGCGGGACCCCCGTTCCCGCACTACTTGTCGAAAAACGTGGGCGAAAAAGGCTGGCCCTCACTTCGTTTGGGCCAGTGAACCGGGCGTTCTGCACGAGCGAAGCGAGTCTGCCGGTGACCTGCCGGGTCCTTCCGACCGCTCAGTTGCCCGGATGCTCATTTCGATGGAGACCGATCCGGTTCGATCACTGCGGACGTTCGTCACTGTATCCCTCGAACCGGGAGATCGACACGGCGTCGTAGTACTCGCCGAGCGCTCCGTACACAAATCAGAGATGCGACCTTGCCCCGCTGTTGTGTAGATGAGCGCTTTCTCTGGAGTGGCCGTTCTATACGGTACGTCCAGGTGGTGATAACATCGCGGGTACGACGAAAGTATGTTCATGACTGGTCCCGGATTATGTTCCCCTTACCCAGGATACGGCCTGCCTATGTCTATAAAAGAAACATTGAAATCGAACGTCGACACTCTCGATCAGGTGGCTGGATTCACCGGCTTCGGATGGACTGTCTCACTGCTGGGGTATCTGAGTGTACTCGTCGGCTACAGCGATACACTCGTCACGAGTCCCCAGTCGTTGCTGTATCTCGGTGGAATCCTGTTCGTAACGACGCTGGGACTCGATCAGCTCAGAGAGCGGCTATCGAACAGCGAAAATCGGTAGTCCTCCGTCTCATCGCGAGCCGGTCTGCGACGGCATATGATGACTTCCTGACAGGAGTGAGCGTCTCGACGCGAGGAGCCCCAGATCGATACACGCGAACCGACGACAGGAACGAACCGAGAGAACCGGTGTGAAAGTGTAGCTAGTCGTCGTTCGCGGTCGGCTCCACGAGTCCGTCGACGTTGGACAGTTCGAGGCCGCCGCCGACGGTGCGGTTCGGGTAGGGGATGTTGATCCCTTCCTCGTCGAAGCGCTGTTTGACGGCCGTGACGTACTCGCCGCGGGTCTTCACGAAGTCGGCCCGCGAGGGATTGTCGATCCAGATTCGGGACTGGAGACCGACCGAGGAGTCGCCGAGTTCGATCAGCCGCACCGAGGGCGCGGGGTCGGCGAGGATGTCCTCGTGTTTGTCGGCCTCTTCGAGGATTATCTCGGTCGCCTGATCGATATCGTCGTCGTAGCCGATGCCGAAGACGAACTTGAGACGCAGTTGCTCTTTGGCGACGGGGTTCTTGATGACACCGTCAGTGAGCTGGGAGTTGGGCACCGTCAGGAGTTCGTTGTCGAACGTTCGCACCCGAGTCACGCGCAGCGAGATATCCTCGACGACCCCCGAATTGCCGTCCCACTCGATCCAGTCACCGATCCGGAAGGGACGGTCGGTGAAGATGAACACGCCGGCGACGAAGTTCGAGAGCACGTCCTGCATCGCGAAGCCGATCGCCAGCGTCGCGGCGGCGGCGATGGTCGCGAGCGACTGCAGGAAGTCGCCATACTGAGCGACGCCGAAGGCGACGGCGATCCCGACGAAGACGATAGCGATACTGACGAGTTTCTTCAGCGGCTTGCGGGCGTGTTCGTCGAGGTTCCGGGAGCGAAGCGCCCGGTTGACCAGCGGCAGGACGACGAGCCGACCCGCGAGGTAGATCACGGCGAACGTGAGGATGAAGGTGAGCGCGGCCCCGATCGACTGGGCGTACGGCACGTCGAAGTTCTGGAGGACGCGAGCGATCGGTGTGAGGTCCGATCCGGCCTGCATCATCGTTCGAACACCGCCGTGTGTCCGCGGGTCTGGACGACAGTCGCACCCGCAATGTCAGCGAGTTCGTCGGCTTCGTCCTCGGTGGTCGTCCCCCCCAGCGCCGAGCGGAGGAACTTGACCTTCACGAGGTCTTCGTTGTCTAACTGATTCGAGAGTTCGTCGGCCACGGACTCGACCCCGTGCTTGCCGACGCGGAGCGTGGCATCGAGGTCGTGAATCCGCTGGCGACGGTCGTTATTACTCATGTACTCCGGGTTTTATCGTTGGAGACTTAAACGCTTACCCAACGGTTGCGGCCACAGTTAGCGGCCTGGAACCGTCATACGGACGGTTGTCGACGGTTTCCCAGGTGACCGCACGACTGCGTGCGGTCGATCTGGTGCAGATCTACGACGTTCCGTCTCAATCGTAGGGGTACCGAGCCTGTGTACCGCAGTCACAGGTCACGACGACGTGGCCGTCTTGCAGGCGGACACGGGCGTTGACGCCGGGGCGAAGGTAGCGATCGCAGGCGTCACAGGTGAAGCGTTTGAATCGCCGGGGAAGTCGCAGGCGATGGCGCTCGGCGACGCGGCGGGCGCGGCGGACGTACTCACGGGCGCGCTCGTCGTCGCCGTCGGTCGCGGCCTCGCGAGCGAGCTCGTGGAGGCGTTCGATCCGCTCGCGAGCGATCGCTGTCTCCCCAGTCGCCATTGCCAGCAAATCGGCCGAGCCGACGGGAATACGTTTCGCATCCGATCCGACAGTCCTTTGCCCCCTTCTGCAGGACAGAACGCTGTGCGCGCGCTCAACTACCTGGAAGTGGCGGGCTGGCTGGACCGCAGTGGGATCGGTACGTCGGTCAAACACCAGCGGGCGGCGCTTTCCGAGACCAATATCGAGGTCGTCACGTCACCATGGGAAGGCGACGATCCGATCAACGCCGTGGGGGCGAAGTTGACCGGGGGGCAGTACTTCGCCGACGTAGATCTCGTCCACTGCAACATGATCGGGCCGGGAACGATCGCGACGGTCAAACACGCCCGGCACAGCGACACACCCGTCGTCCTCCACTCTCACGTCACCCGGGAGGACTTCCGGAACAGCTTTCGCGGAGCCAACGTCGTCGCGCCGGCACTCGGGAAGTACCTCAAGTGGTTCTACTCGCAGGCAGATCTGGTGCTCTGTCCCAGCGAGTACACGAAAGGCGTCCTGCAGTCCTACCCCATCGACGCGCCGATCCAGCCGATCACGAACGGGATCGATCTGGACCGGCTGGAGGGGTACGAGAACTTCCGCGCGGAGTACCGCGAGCGCTACGATATCGACGGGATGGGTGTCTTCGCCGTCGGGAACGTCTTCGAGCGCAAAGGGCTCTCGACGTTCTGCCGAGTGGCCCGGAAAACGGAGTACGACTTCACGTGGTTCGGCACCTACGAAACCGGCCCCAGCGCTTCCAGTGCGGTGCGCAAGTGGACGAACGATCCGCCGGAGAACGTCACGTTCTCGGGGTGGGTCGACGACATCCGCGGAGCCTACGGGGCTGGTGACGTCTTCATGTTCCCCGCGAAGGTCGAGAACCAGGGCATCGTCGTCCTGGAAGCGATGGCGTGCGGGAAGGCCTGCGTGATATCTGATATTCCCGCGTTCGAGGAGTACTACGAGGACGGCCACGACTGCCTCATCTGCTCGACCGAGCAGGAGTTCGTCGACGCGCTAGAGCGACTGGCAGCGAATCCAGATCTCCGCGAGCGACTCGGTGAGAACGCGAGAGAGACAGCGCGCGAGCACGGACTGGACCGCGTCGGCGAGCGCCTGTCCGAGATCTACCGTCAATTATCTGACAGAGGCGTACCCGAACACGCCGAGTGGAGATAGCAACGGGTTTAGGCGTGGTGGGCCAATCGTCGTCGATGGCATTGCCCCGGGTCGCCGCGTTCACTGACACCTATCTGCCTACTGTCAATGGTGTCACGTACACCGTCAAGACGTGGCGCGAGCAGTGGTCGTCCCGGAAGAGCCGAATGGACGTGGTCTACCCCAAGAGCGAACACCAGGCGACGCCCGGCGAGTATCCGGTCTCGAGTCTCCCCTTTCCGTTCTACGAGGGGTTTCGCGTCGCCGCACCCCGAATCCCGTCGGCCGTCGAGGCAGCCGACGTGGTCCACGCCCACACGCCGTTCAGCCTCGGACTCGCCGCCAAACGATTCGCTCGCAGCAGTGACGCACCGCTGGTCGCGTCGTATCACACCCCGACGAGCGAGTACGCCGAGTACGTCTCCGTCAGCGAGCACTTCGAGCGCTTCATCGGCGGGACGGCACAGCGGTACGAGCAGTGGTTCCTGAACAACGCCGACGTGGTCATCACACCCAGCGAGCGGACGGCCGAACACTTGGGATCGAACGTCGGCGTCGAGACACCCATCGAGGTGCTGGCAAACGGCGTCGACACCGACTTCTTCGAACCGATCGACACCGCGGCGTTCCGGGAGCGCCACGACCTGCCCGACGGGCCGCTCGTGGGGTACACCGGCCGCCACGGCTACGAGAAGTGTCTGGACGACATCGTCGCCGCCGCGGCGGAACTTGAGGTGACACTCGTGTTCGGCGGGGACGGCCCGGCCCGCGAAGACCTCGAAGCCGCTGCGGACGAGGCCGGGGTGGACGCGCACTTCCTCGGATTCCTCGATCGGGCGGAGTTGCCGGAACTGTACGCCGCACTGGACGTGTTCGCGTTCCCGAGCCCCGTCGAGACCCAGGGGCTGGTCGCCCTGGAGGCCAACGCCTGCGGGACGCCGGTCGTCGGCGTCGACAGCGGGGCCCTCGGCGGGACGATCGACCACGGCGAGAACGGCTTCAAGTACCCCGAGGGCGACATCGAAGCGTTCCGTGACGGGATCCAGCGTGCGCTCGACGAGTACGAGGGGCTGCGCGAGACCTGTCTCGCACGCCGAGAAGAGACGAGCGTCGAGCACTCGGTCGATCAGCTCGTCGAGATCTACGAGCGGGTGCTGCCGTAGCGAACCGGCCGTTTTCACTAGTACGAAATACTCCAGGGTCCAAACGGCGAACTGATCCCCAAACGTTTCGGTCACCGCCGGCGACGCCACAGCCATGAGCGAGACACAGCACCTCCTCGTGATCGGCGCACACCCCGACGACTGCTCCATCAAGGCGGGCGGGATCGCAGCGAAGTACGTCGACGCCGGTCACGACGTGACCTTCCTCTCGGTGACCGACGGGAGCGCCGGCCACCACGAGATGGGGCGCACGAAGCTCGCGGCACGGCGCAGACGCGAGACCGAGGCCGTCGCAGAGACGCTGGGCATCGACTACGACGTGTTCAACATCCCGGACGGACTGCTGGAAGCCAACCTCAAGAATCGCGAGCGACTGATCCGCTACATCCGCCGGGTCGACCCAGACCTCGTGCTGGGGCCACGCCCGAACGACTACCACCCCGACCACCGCTACACCGCCCACCTCGTCCGTGACGCCGCCTACTCGCTGATCGTCCCGAACATCGTCCCCGACACGCCCGCACTGGACTCAAACCCCGTGATCGGCTACGTCGCCGACCACTTCCAGAAGCCCTCCCCCTTCGAACCCGACGTGGTGCTGGACGTGACCGACGTGGAAGACCAGAAGATCGACGCGCTGCACTGCCACGAGTCCCAGATGTACGAGTGGCTCCCCTACACCTTCGGCGAACTGGAGAACGTTCCCGAGGGCGAGGACGAACGCAGAGAGTGGCTGGCCAACGACGGCCTGGGTCACCTCTCGGCGAACACCGAGACGAACGTCGCCGACCGGTTCCGCGAGGAACTGAAAGCTCGCTACGGCGAGGCGGCCGGCGAAAAGGTCGGCCACGCGGAAGCCGTCGAGATCTCCGAGTACGGCGCACCGCTGACCGACGAGGCCGAGGAACGGCTCTTTGCCTTCTAAACCACCTTTTTCCGCTTCGGGTGCGCTACGCGCACCACTCGCACAAAAACGTGGGTGAAAAAGGCTCGACCTCACTCCGTTCACGGGTCACTGCATTCCCCGTTCACATCGAGGCCCGCCTCCGGCGCGCCTCGTACCGCTCGGTCGAGTGAACCGAGCGACCTTCCGGGTCCTTCGGACCGCTCGGTCGCCCGGATGCTCACAGCCAATACACGCTCAGTCCGGACAACAGAGTTATATTTTCACTAGCTGTCATTTCTGTCATGGGAATCCCGATGAGCGACACCCTCCACATCCAACAGTTTCGAGATACCCTGATCATACTCAGTGCCGTCGGTGGATTCCTGTTCGTTGTGGGATTCGCGGGGTACGGCAACTTCGTAACGACACTTCCCGGAGTATTATTACTCGCACTGACCGGATACCTCGGATTTCGGTTGAGCCGGTCGATGCATTAGCAGAGAAATTTATCAGACCGTTCACCACCAGTGGTCTGAAAAAAGTCCTCAGGGGCATCGATCGTTAAAGACACCCAATACGTACGCTTGTCGATCTGTCCCGGATCGATTGCACGCAGTCGTGCGATCACCCGGCCAATCGGCTTCAGGAGTCCGGTCGAAACACTCTCGGCGTCAAAATATCGGCCACAGAGCCCTTAATTCCGATGTTTCGACGGGTCTGGTATCGCCGCTGATACTGTGGCCAGTGCGTTTTTGCGATCACAGAAGATCCAGACCAGTATGGACGACGCTGCGGCCAGCGCCGGTTCGAGCCCCCCCTCGACGGACGGCTGGATAGACACGCTTCGAGATTTTATCGCACAGACACCCAACGGCGAGTCGATACCCACGGCGACGTGGCGGGGGAGACACCGGAACATCGTCGTCGTCGTGCTGGCACACCTCCCGTTCCTGTTGGGACTCGGGCTGTACGAAGGGACCGAGACGTTGGTCACGGGCGCGACGATTCCGTCGATTCCGCTGTCGACGATGCTGCTGGAACTCGCGTTCGTCGCGGCTCTCGCCGTGATCGCTACGCTCGATCGGCTCCCCCGACGGGCCAGGACCGCGCTGGCGACGCTCGGACTGCTGTCGTGTTCGGTGGTTCTCGTCCACTTCTCGGGCGGGTTCATCGAGGCGCACTTCCATTTCTTCGTCGCGATGGCGGTGGTCGCCGTCTACGAAGACTGGGTGCCCTTCGCCATGGGGATCGGCTACGTCGTCCTCACCCACGGCGTGTTCGGCATGATCAACCCGGGCCGGGTGTACAACCACACCGCCGCGATCAACAACCCGTGGGCCTGGGGGCTCATCCACGGGATCTTCGTGCTCGCGCTGGCCATCGCGCTGATGTCACACTGGTACTCGACCGAGCGGTCCCGTGAGGAAGCCAGACAGCGGCTTCGCGAGGCCGAGGAGAAGACCGAACAGGTGGCGGACCTCGAACAGCAGCGGGCGGAGATCGAACAGGCCCGGGCCGAAGCCGAAGAGGCGAAAGCGAACGCAGAGGCCAGACAGCGCGAAGTCGAGCGGTTGAACGAGCACCTCGAAGCGAAGGCAGACGCCTACAGCGCCGCGATGCAACGAGCAGCCGACGGTGATCTCGGTGTCCGTCTCGACACCGACAGCGAGAGCGACGCGATGGCTCAGATCGGCGTCGCGTTCAACGAGATGCTGGCCGAGACGGAAACCGCCATGCAAGAGATACAATCGTTCGCACAGGAAGTCGCGACCGCGAGTGAGGAGGTCAACGACGAGACGAACTCGTCCCAGCGGGCCAGCGAGGACGTGAGTCAGTCCCTCCGGGAGATCGCCGGCGGTGCGGACGAACAGCGCGAGATGTTGGAGACAGTCAGCGACGAGATGGGCGACCTGTCGGCGACGGTCGAAGAGGTAGCCGCCTCCGCCGAGACGGTCGCCGAAACCTCCCGGGAGACCGCCGATATCGCCCAGAACGGTGAGGAGACCGCCGAACAGGCGCTCGACGACGCCCAGATCGTGCAGCGAGCGATCGACGAGACCGTCGAGAACGTCGAGGTGCTCGACGAACAGATGGACGAGATCGGCGAGATCATCGAACTCATCGGCGATATCGCCGAACAGACCAACATGCTGGCGCTCAACGCCAACATCGAGGCCGCCCGCGCCGGCGGCGGAACGGGGGGCGCGGACGGAGACGGGTTCGCGGTCGTCGCCGACGAGGTCAAACAGCTCGCCGAAGAGACCCAGTCCGCGGCCAGCGATATCGAGCAGCGTATCGAGAAGATCCAGTCACAGACCGGGCAGACGGTCGCGGAGGCCCGGACGGCCGAGCAAGCGATGGAAGACGGTGCCGAGGCCGTCGAAGCGGTCGTCGAAACGCTCAGCCGAGTCGCTGCGAACGCCGACGAGACCGACGCCGGGATCCAGGAGATCCGCGACGCGACCGACACACAGGCCGCGAGTACCGAACAGGCGGTCGCGACGATCGAGGAGGTGACCGACATCAGCCGAACGACGGCCGACGAGACGGCCGCCGCGTCCACGACCGCACAGGAACAGGTCGCATCGATGTCCCAGATCAGCGCCAGCGTGTCGTCGCTCGCCGAGCGGGCCGAGCGTCTGCAGACGTCGCTCGCTACATTCGACGTTGAGACCACGCAGTCGGCAACCAGTGACTGAACGCGGAACGCACTCGTCTCGGTCGGTCTGAGTTATACGGAACGTTGTCGACGTTTCTCCATTCGACCGCAGGATTGCATGCGGTAGATCCGGGAAAGGTACCCTTTCTCTATCGCCCCGGTCGCTCCTGTTCGCGAAGCGCGGCGACCCGCGTCTCGGTCGGCGGATGTGAGGACGGCAACAGTCGAGCAGTCACCTCGCGCCAGCGCCGCCGGGTGCGCGCGATCAGGTTGTCGCCCGCGATCTCGTCGTCGTCGGCGTCGATGGCATCGGGGAGGACACACAGTTCGCGGACCCCGGTCTGGGCGACCCGGAGGTCCTCGGCGGGCCGGCGGTCGTCCAGCGTCTCCAGCGCGCCGGCGAGCGCGGCCGGCGAGCCCCGGATAGCAGCGGCGCCAGCGTCGGCGTGGAACTCCCGAATCCGGGAGAGCGATCGGTAACAGGCCGTACTGGCCAGCCACAGCGCGGACGAGAGCACCAGCAGGATCGGCGAGAGTACGAGCATCGCGAAGTGGAACTGCCCGCCGTTGAACGAGTTCTCGTCCTCGTCGAGTTCGATCGAGAGCAACCTCGCGACGATGACAGACTGGCTGAGGAACCGGATCGTTCCCTCGTTGATCCGGGCCGTGATCGTCGGCAAGAAGCCCGCTGCGGTCATCACGAACGCGTCGCCGTGCTTGAGGTGGGCGAGTTCGTGGGCCAGCACCGCGTCGAGTTCCTCGCCGTCCAGCGTCGCCAGCAACCCGGTCGTCACGACCATGGTCTGCTCGCCGGGCCGTCCGGCAACGTAGCTGTTCGGCGTCTCGCTGTCGACGATCCTCACCTCGGGAATCGGCGTGTCTGCGAGCTGTGCCAGTCCGCGGAGTCGCGCCCTGACGGCCTCGCGGGCGTCGCTGAAGTCGAAGGTCGGGAGGACACGCTCGCCGAGTTCGTCCCGGCCGTCACTGGTTTCTGACCGTGATTCCTCGGGCATCGCGTGGGAGCGGTCGGCCAACAGACCGCCGAAGTCCCGATGGTCGCCATCCGCGCCGGAATCGCCGCCGTCACGCGACCGAAGCCGGTCGGTCACGGGCGCGAGTAACTCTTTGAGACTCTGCTCCTCGCCGGGTACCGTCTGGACGCTCATCCGGTAGCCGAAGACGGACTGGAGCACCAGGGTGAGCGCGGTCCCGACGGCGACGACGGCGGGCGACGGGAGCGTCCTGAACTGCAACGCGTCGATCACCAGCCCCGACGGCTCGTAGATGAAGAACCACGAGAACAGGCCGACGGCCAAGTGGCCGAGCCAATAGGTCGCGGTCACGAACACGGCGTCGAACGCGACCAGTAACGCGACCAGCGCGACCAGGCGGAGTCGCAGACCGGTGGGTTTGGAGGAGGGCATCGTACTGTGGTGTTCGCGTGCAGACAGTGAAAAAGTATCGGTCAGTGTTACTTTCGGCGGCAGTTCGAGCCCTCCGATTCGCTACGCTCACGGCTTCGCCGTTCGCGGTTTCGAGTCCCTCGCTTCGCTCGCGACTCGTTACTCTACGCCAGCGCGCTGCCGGCCCGGATGATCGTCTGCTCGCCGAACGCAGGGCCGACCAGTTGCAGGCCGACTGGGAGGCCGTCCTCTGTCTCGCCGGCAGGCACCGAGATGGCCGGGAGATTGGCGAGGTTGACCGGCGTCGTGTTGGCGTCGGCGAGGTACATCGTCAGTGGGTCGTCGAGGCTTTCACCCATCTCCATCGGCGGGACCGGCATCGTCGGCGAGGCGAGCACGTCCGCCTCGTCGAGAGCCTCGTCGAAGTCCTGTTTGACCCACGCACGGGCGTCCTGGGCCTTCTTGTAGTACTTGTCGTGGTAGCCGGCCGAGAGGGCGTACGTCCCCAGCAGGACGCGGCGTTTGACCTCCTCACCGAAGCCCTGTTCTCGGGCGTTCGCGAAGCTCTCGTTCCAGTTGCCCTCGTAGCCGCCGCTCTGGCCGTAACGGACGCCGTCGAAGCGCGCCAGGTTCGAGGAGGCTTCCGACATCGCGATCACGTAGTAGGCCTCGACGGCGTGTTCGACGCTCGGGAGGTCGACCTCGTGGTAGCTCGCACCCTGTGCCTCCAGTTCGTCGATGGCGTCCCAGAACGTCTCGACGACTTCCTCGTCGGCCCCCTCGACCAGTTCCGTCGGGACACCGATCGACAGGCCGTCGACGTCACCGTCGGCGGCGTCGGCCAGTCCGTCGGTCGCGCCGTCGTGCTCGCGCGTGGTCGCGTCGTGGTCGTCGGGGCCGGCGACGACCTCAAGCAGTTCCGCGGCTTCCTCGACGGTCGGTGCGATCGGGCCGATCTGTTCGAGGCTGTTGGCGTAGGCCACGAGGCCGTAGCGCGAAACCAGTCCGTAAGTGGGCTTGATCCCGACGACGCCACAGAAGGCGGCAGGACAGCGAATAGAACCGCCGGTGTCGGTACCCAGCGCCATGTCGGCGTCGCCCGCCGCGACGACCGCCGCAGAGCCGCCAGAAGAACCGCCGGGGACGTGGCCCGGTGCGGCGGGGTTCTCGGTCGGACCGTAGGCGGAGGTCTCCGTGGTCGTCCCCATCCCGAACTCGTCCATGTTGGTCTTGCCGGGGATGGTCGCACCAGCCGACGTGAGACGCTGGACGACGGTGGCATCGTAGGGCGGGACGTACCCCTCCAGCATCGCCGAACCACAGGTCGTCTGGACGCCTTCGGTAGAGATGTTGTCCTTGACTGCGACGGTCCGGCCGGCCAGCGGCCCGTCGGCGTCGCTCTCGATCGACGCCGTCGTGACGTAGGCGTTGTACTCGGTGGCCATCTTACGACACCTTCGGCCCCTTGAAGTGTCCGGTTTCGCTGTCCGGTGCGTTCTCCAGTGCCTCGTCCTGGCTCAGGCAGTCGTGGGCTTCGTCGGGACGCATGACGTTGGCCAGTTCGGTCTCGCGATCTGTCTCGGGCACCTCGTCGAGAGCCTCGAAGTACGAGAGGATGTCGGCGAACTGCTCGGTGAACCGCTCGACCTCGTCGTCGTCGAGGTCGACGCGGGCCAGATCCGCGACGTGGCGGACCTCTTCCGGATCGACGACGGATTCGCTCATGTGCATCCGGAGCGGTGGCCCAGCGGTAAGGGTTTCGATGACATCTTCCGCGGCGTGAACGCCGCGGTTCCCGAGTCACGCGAATCACCGATTTGCTCGGCGTTGGCGACCAGTCCACATTCGTCGCACACCACGGCCCACGCCCAACCCACTGACCGTCGTCGGTGGTTCCACACGACCACGGGACCGGGACGTGTTGCGTTCGTTCACGTGCCCGAGTTTAAACCGCGTTCGGCAGCTCTGGACTCCAGCACAGCGTGTATAGAAACAGTCCTAATCGCATATGAACCGTCCACGACCGCCCAACTCAGCGAGGGTAACCGTCGTTAGCGGGCCGCTTTCTCATCTAAAGAGACGTCTGTCTGAAACAAGTCGTAATACCCGGAGCGGTCGTCTGCTCGCCACATGACCGGCTCGACCTCGAGTGTTCGACAGTGCCACAGATAGAGGAGTCGCCCGATGCGGCCGTTTCCATCCGCGAAGGGATGAATATGCTCGAACGCGATGTGCCATTCGATCGCTTCGAGTGAATTCTCCGGGATCCACAAAAGAAGTTTGTCCATCTCGGATGGAACAACGACCGGTGGTGGGGGAGTTGAGTCGCCGATATAGACTTGAATATCACGATACTCGCCAGCAATGTCTGGTTGCCGGCCATTCAAAATGTAATTGTGCCCAGTCTTGATGACGTCGTGCGTGAGTTCCGCTTCTTCCTTGATGGCGTCCCAGGCGTCCATCGTCGCATCGACAGCAGATTCCTCGTGAACGTTCTCGATCGCGTTCGACTCTCGAAAATATTCTCGAAGATCAACCATACGCAAAGGACTCGTCCGGTTCATTTACATTTTGATATTTTTCCGTTGCTATTTCGAATGGAGAGATAACCTTTGTCGTAAGACACTCACTACGAGACGGATTGTACCACATACTCCGCCAGTATCCGAATCGATTGGTCGAACGCCTACCCATGCGGGTCCAGGTTGCCGTGTTCTCTCCAATCGGTGTCCTCGCGGATGCCACGCAAGTCGCCCACGGCAATCGTCCCGACGTTTCGGGCGGGACACCCGGTTACGATGTCCGTCGAGACGGCGTGCAAGAAGTGATCTAGCCGGCCGCGACGCTTGCGGTTAAGTCGTCGCGCTTTGCGGGTGTCACTATCGTCGCACTTCGCACGCTCCTTCTGGAAGCCCGAGCGGAGCCGTCCCGGCTACAGGAGCGTCGTCGATGCCCGAGCCAGGGGAGCAGGCGGGTTTGGTAATCCAAACTTCGTTTTCTGTTTCCGGAAAGATGGATGGGTGGTTAGGCAAAGGTTTTAAGTCGCAGCGTCAACAATAGATTAATCGCTAGAAGGTTTTTCGGGTCTCGGACCCGGCTGTCCCCCCTAACCAATGACCGACACCACCATCCGACGATATACGGACGAACGCGAGCACACAGAGGAGACCGAGGACGAAGAGGAACACGTCTGTCCGGAGTGTGGCGGCGATCTGGTCGCTGACGGCGAGCGCGGCGAGACCGTCTGTGAAGAGTGCGGGCTGGTCGTCGAGGAAGACGAGATCGACCCCGGCCCCGAGTGGCGCGCGTTCGACGCCAAAGAGAAAGACGAGAAGTCCCGCGTCGGTGCGCCGACGACGAACATGATGCACGACAAGGGACTGTCGACGAACATCGGCTGGCAGGACAAGGACGCCTACGGCAACTCCCTGTCCTCGCGCCAGCGAGAGAAGATGCAGCGCCTCCGAACGTGGAACGAGCGGTTCCGGACCCGCGACTCCAAGGAGCGCAACCTCAAGCAGGCCCTGGGCGAGATCGACCGCATGGCCTCTGCACTGGGCCTACCGGACAACGTCCGCGAGACGTCCAGCGTCATCTACCGGCGCGCGCTCGACGAGGACCTGCTGCCGGGTCGCTCCATCGAGGGGGTCGCGACCTCCTCGCTGTACGCCGCCGCCCGCCAGGCTGGCACGCCCCGGAGTCTCGACGAGATCACCGCAGTCTCTCGGGTAGAGAAAGACGAGATCGCACGCACCTACCGCTACGTGGTCCGGGAACTCGGCCTGGAGATCCAGCCCGCCGACCCCGAGAGCTACGTCCCCCGCTTCGCTTCCGATCTCGAACTCTCCGACGAGGTCGAGCGCCGCGCCCGCCAGCTGCTGCAGAACGCCAAGGAACAGGGTGTCCACTCCGGGAAGTCCCCGGTCGGCCTCGCAGCCGCGGCCGTCTACGCCGCCTCGCTGCTCACCAACGAGAAGGTGACCCAGAGCGAGGTCAGCGAGGTGGCCAACATCTCGGAAGTGACGATCCGCAACCGCTACCACGAACTGCTGGAAGCCGAAGAAGAGATCCAGCAGGTGTAAAACCGAAACCCCGAACTTCCCTGCTACCCGGACTGACGGTATGGAAACGACCCGGCATTTTGTCGCGACCGTCTACGTCGTCGAGAGCGGTGCGGTCGCACTACACGAACACGACAAACTGGAGATGTGGCTCCCACCCGGCGGCCACATCGACCGCGACGAACTGCCCCACGAGGCCGCGTTGCGCGAGACCCGGGAGGAACTGGGCTTCGCCGTCGACCTGATCGCACCTGAAGGGGAGCTGGAGAGCGAGACGGCCCGTTCGATTCCAGAGCCACAGCACTTCCTGCTCGAAGACATCAACGTCAGCGCCGAAGGGGTCGGCCACCAGCACATCGACTTCATCTTCTACGGTGCAGCCCCGCATCGTGATATCCAGCCTGGACCGGGCGAACAGCCAGCGGACGACTGGGAGTGGTTCACGCCCGCGGAACTGCGTGCCCACGACGACCTACCCGAAGACGTTGCCGAGGTCGGCCAGCGCGCGATTGAGGCGGTCGAGACCGGGCCAAACGAATAACAGGTCGGTGGTCGAAGCGGTCCCATGGACAGACGCTGTCCGGACTGTGGCGTGACGATGGAACCGGTGAAGCTGCGGACGAACGAGGGATTCAAATTCCAGATCAACACCGACGAGCGTCGCGAGGGCCTTCTCGGCTCGCTCGGACTGACGGAGAACCACTCCGTCGAAGGGCGGCTCTGCCCGGAGTGTGGACTGGTGCGGGGCTACGCCGACATCGACGAAGAGTGACGCCGTCGGCCAGGACCACCTCTCGCCGGCGTTGTCGGAGCTTATCCCCGATGGCCTGTGCATAACAATCAGCGCTTCGCGCGTCGGTACACCGGTTATGAGCACCACGACAAGTGCACGGCAGTCGATCGGCGCACGAACGAACTTCGCACCGTGGCAGGGTGGTGTCCTCGGCGGCCTCCTCGGCGCGCTCGCCTTCGGCGTCCTGCTCTCGCTGGTCGCACCGGGCGTCATCGAGAACGCCTTCCCCGCGCTCTACGGCCTGGGGACACCGGCAGGGATCGTCGGCTGGGCGATCCACATGAGCCACGGTGCGGTACTCGGCGTCGTCTTCGCTGCGATCGCCGACGCCGACGGCATCGATCAGGGACTCGCGACGAACCTCGACAACGCCGTCGCCGGCCTCGTCTACGCCCTGCTCGTCTGGGCGGCTCTCGCGGTCGTCCTCATGCCGATCTGGCTCGGCGCGGTTGGCTTCCCCAACGCGCCGACCGTCCCGAACATCTCGACGACCAGCGTCGGCGGTCACGCGCTCTACGGCATCGTTCTCGGGATCAGCTACTCCGTGCTGTCGGACTAGTCCGAAGACGTGGACCAAACGGCGTTGGGCCGACCGTTTTGCCAGCACAGCACGTAGCTGTCCTATCGTGCCCGAGCAGCCACTGTTCACGCTCCGCCGAGAGCGCGAGATGACCACCACCCACGCCACCCTCTGGGCGATTATCCTCGTGGCGACGGCGCTGGACATCGTGACGACGATGGTCGGGCTAGCGAACGGTCTCAGGGAAGGGAACGTCGTGGTCGGAACGACGATCGAAGCACTGGGCCTGCCGGGGCTGTGGCTCGTGAAGTTCGCGGCGATGGTGTGGCTCGTCGGTGGCTGGGCGCTGCTCTCGGACCGGAATGCGGCGATCTTTCTCGCGCTGTTCGCCGTGGTGACAGTCGCGACGGTGATCGTGAACGTCCTGACGCTGTCGGGCGCGTAGCTACAGCAGCGACTCGACGTACTTCGAGACGTGGTCGTCCATCCGGCGCTTGAAGCCGTCCTGGCGGGCCAGCCGATCGAGTTCGCGAGCGGCGTAGGTGCCGTACTGGACGGCCTTCTTGTCGCGAGTGGCGATCTCGTCGGGGAGCCACTCGCTGGCGGCCCGGCGGAGTGCCCACTTGCGCTCGTCCTCGCCACGGACGAGTTGCTCACCGCGGAGCCCCAGCGCGACCTCGACCACGCGGTCGTCCAGCAACGGCGCGACCGGTTCGACGCCGGCGGCCGAGAGCGCGAGCACGTCTCGCTCCAACTGGTCGGGCAGTGTCGCGATCACCTCGCGCTGTGCGCCCCGGACCGTCTCGGCCTCGATGCGGTGGTCGTCGGGCGCGTTGGCCACCTTGGCGTAGCCGCCGAACAGTTCGTCCGCGCCCTGGCCGACGAGCAGGCGATCGTAGCCGTCGGCGGCGACGCGCTCGGCGGTCAGGTAGAGTGGGAGCGCGATCTGGACGTCCATGGCGTTCGTCCTGCCGGTCGCGCGGGCGATCTCCGGCACGACTCGTTCGAGATCCTCGTGAGAGAATTCGACGACGGTCAGATCCCGGTCGAGCAGGGCGGCCGCCGAGCGGGCGGCCTCGATGTCGTGGCTGCCGTCGAAGCCGGCGACGTACAGCGGCGCGTCGACCCGGGCGGCCAGCAGTGCCGAGTCGACGCCGCCGGAGAAGGCGATCGCCGTACGGTCGGATTCGACCTCGGCCGTCGCGGCCTCGATCGAATCACGGACGGCCACCACGGCCGCCGCGTCGTCGCCGACGGGATCGATGTCCGGCAGCGTCCAGACCCGTTCGTCGTCGGTCACGGTCCGCCGGTGGCCGGCCGGGACGGACACCGGATCGGACAGCGTGGTACGGTCGAAGGCCCACGCGCCGTCCTCGGTCGGGTCGTCGGCGTCGCGCTCGACGAACAGCGGGACGCGCCCGAGCACGTCACGGACGAGCGCCGGCACGCCGTCGAGGGTCGCCCGTCCGGCGAACCCGGTGGCCCCGGGCAGTGGATCACGCTCGTCGAGTGCACGCCGAACGAGCGTCGCGTCGGTGCCGCGGATCATTTCATCAGCTGGGCGAAGCGGTTCTTCACGCGCCGTTTCGCGCCACCGGCGGCCTGCCGGAAGCTGATGTGCCACGGCGTGCGCTTGCCCTCGACTGTCGTTCGCCCCTCGCGGATCGCGCCGAGGATCGCGTCGAGACTGCGCTCGTCGGTGTCGAGATGGGTGACGGCCTGCCCGACCATCTCGCTGATGTGCGCGTCGCTCCCGGCGGTCATGGGCATCCCACGCCGTCGAGCGTACTGGTGGGCCTGCCGGTTCGAGCGGCCGGTCAGCAGCCGGGAGTTGTACACCTCGATCGCGTCGGCGACTTCGAGTTCGTCCTTCGAGATGTTGGCGAGGACGCCGCTGCGTGATTCCTGAAACGGGTGCGGGACGACTGCGACCCCGCCCTGTTCGTGGATGCGGTCGATCGTTTCCCGGAAAGAGAGGCCAGCCGGCACGAGTTCCTCGATCCCCAGTCCGAGGACGTGGCCGGCCTCGGTCGTGATCTCGGCGCCGGGTATCCCCACGAGACCGTACTCCGGAGCGAGTCGAGCCGCTTCGAGACTGGCGTCGATCTCGTCGTGGTCGGTGACGGCGAGCGCGTCCAGCCCGACGGCCTCCGCCTGTTCGAGCAGGAGTTCGACAGGGTCCCGGCCGTCGTAGGACAGCGCCGAGTGGCTGTGAAGCTCGACCGTTAGCACGGGCGAACGTTCAGTACGTGTCGGCAAAAGGGACTCGGTCCGTGACGAGAGAGTTACCAGAACCGCGCACGCAGTTCTGGGGAAACGTCGACAACCGACCGTATCATACGGACGGTTGTCGATCTGTGCCAGCTCGACCGCACGCAGTCGTACGGTGACTGAGAAACGTCGACAACCGACCGTATCAGTCGGCCGTCCCCGTGCCCGTCCCGGTGTCGGGCACCGACGGCGGCGGCGTCCGGATCTCCGAGTCGGTGAGATAACACTGGGGGTCGGGCGCGAAGAGGTCACCCTCGACGGTCAGCGCGCGGAGGCGGGAACCGCCGCGGCACACGTCGCTGTAGGCACACTCGGCGCACTTACCCGTCAGGCGCGACTCGCGGTCGCGCAGAGCGGTCAGGACGGGATTGGACTCGTCCTCCCAGATCGCGCCGAACGGTCGGTCGCGGACGTTCCCGAGCGAGTAGTTCTGCCAGAACTGCGTGAGGTGGACGTTGCCCTGGTAGTCCACGTCGGCGACGCGTTCGCCGGCCGGGTCGCCGCCGTTCGTTCGAAGATACTCGTACACCGTTCGGGCCTTCGCCTCGCCGTAGTGCTCGCGAGCGTACTCGACGATGTAGGCGGCGTCGGCGTAGTTCCCGACCAGCAGCGTCTCGATCTCCTCGCCACGGTCGTAGTAGTCACGAGTCATGTCACAGACGGTCTCGACGGCCTCGCGGCGCTGGTCGGGCGTCAGGTCGGCGTCGAGGATCTCGGTCCCGCGACCGCCGTAGTCGAGGTGGTAGAAACAGAACCGATCCAGTCCCTCGTCGGTCAGCAGGTCGACGACGCCGCGCAGGTCCGGCGCGTTGCGCTCGGTGATCGTGTACCGCAGGCCCGTCTTCAGGCCGGCGTCCAGACTGTTCCTGATTCCGCGGACGGCAGCGTCGAACGCGCCCTCCTCGCCCCGGAAGGCGTCGTTACGCTCGGGGAGACCGTCGACCGAGACACCGGCGTACTTCAGCCCGGCGTCCCGGAGCGAGCGTGCACGGTCTTCGGTGATGAGGGTCCCGTTCGTCGAGAGGACCGGACGGACGCCCGCCTCGTCGGCGTAGGCGATCAGTTCCTCCAGGTCGTCGCGCACGAGCGGTTCGCCGCCGGAGAAGAGAACGACCGGGACGCCGTAGTCGGCCAGATCGTCCAGCAGCGCCTTCCCCTCGGCCGTCGAGAGTTCGCCGTCGGCGACCTCGGTGTCCGCGGCGGCGTAGCAGTGCTCGCAGTAGAGGTTGCACTGTTTGGTGACGTTCCAGACGACGACCGGGCGGCGCTGCTTGCGGTCGCGGATCTGCTCCTTTCGCGACTCCTCGGCGGCGTCGTAGCGCAGCCCGTCGCCTTCCGCGTCCAGATCACAGAGGAGTTTACTGACCGAGATCATGCTCCGTCCTCCGCGCTAGCGACAGTAGACACCGCGTCGGTCTGGACCCGCTCTACTTCCTCGGACGGACAGAGCCACAGCGTCTCCGCGGTCCACTCGAAGAGCTGTGCGGCCTGTTCGCGGGCGATGTCGGCCGACGGCGCGCTGACGCTACCGGCGTGTGTGAGCGGGCCGTCGGCGTCCTCGCGAACGAACAGTTCCCACTCACGCGTGACGGCGTCGCGTGGCTCGTCGACGGTGACGGCGAGCGAATCGTCTGGCATACTCGTGGGTTACGTCCTACCCCACAAAACCGGGGGACCGCGTTCTCAGTGGCTGGGAACGGCGCCAGACGCCTTCGGGTCGGACAGCACCTATCGGTCCAGCACGGACGGATCTCGACCGGACGCCTGCCCGGACAAAGCCGATCCTACGGCGGGTAACCTCGGCGGCGTGTTCCGACCCCGGCAGTAACGGTCGCAAACTGATTTCATTTCTAGATGTTTCACAAATAACTCATTTATACTTAATGCAGGCTGGCGAGACTGCCCGTCCGCCGCCCGGACGATCCGGGACGGTGATTCAACTATGCCACGAGACTTCATGGCCGAAGACAGAGGAAAGAACGTGATGACTGCCGACGGCGACATGGTCGGCACTATCGAGGACATCAAGGGCAGCAACGCACACGTCAAGCCTGAGTCCTCCCTGGACCAGAGCATCCGGAGCAAACTGGGCTGGACAGAGGGTGAAGACGTGTACGAACTCAAGCACTCGGCGGTCTCTCAGATCGACGACAACGAGGTCCATCTCAAGCGGAACCCGTAGTCTCCACACTGACCGCAGCAGGCCCCCTACCGGATCCCGGTTCTCCGCCGGGACGTTACTTTTTGGCGATCTCCGAGAGGGCAGTCGCGTCGATCGCTCGTGGACCCACACCGCGAGCGACCAGCTCGTCGGCGATGCCGTCGAGGTGTTCGAAGCCGACGACGGCGACGGCGCTCTCGGCGTCCAGTCCCGCCAGCGACCGGGCCATCGTCCGCTCGCGGGCAGCGTCGACGATCTCGTCGGCGGCGGGGCGCTCGAACGCCCGTAGCACCGAGAAACTCCGCGAGAGGTGGCGCTGCTCGTGTTCGGCGACAGTGACCGGATCGGCCGTTCGATCGAGGTCGATCTCGACCCCGGCATCGGCGAGCGGTGTCGGGAACCGATCGCGACCGAAGACGCTGGCGAGTCGACAGGAGAGGGCGTGTTTCCCGACCGTGACGGCGTTCGATGCGATGCGACCGATCGTCCCGCGCTCCGGCGAGCGGTCACGGATCTCGCCGGCGAGCGCCGCGAGGAAGCGCGGCCCGTGCGCGTCTATGGCCGCAGCATCGGCATCGCTGGCCGCGAGGGCGGCGCTCATCTCGCCGCCCTCACCCGCTTCGAACAGCGGGAGGGCGAGGGGCGGCAGTTCGACCGCGACCGTGTCGGGATCGAGCGACCGGACGACGCGCCGGACGCGGTAGACACTGGCGGGGTGATCGTGAACGACGCCGACCAGGAGGACGGACGACTCGTCGTCGACCAAGAGTCGGAGGTGATCGGTCTGGATGCGAGGATCGTCGAGCAGCGTGACGGGCGACTCGGGGACGTTCCCGATGTCGTCGGTAGTCATCGAAGAGTTAGCTATCGTATGCTTTCGAGCCGTTTAACTGTTGCCTATCCTGTCGTCAGAAGAACCATACCGCAGGACGCGTGTCGGAACTCCGTGCCAATCGGTCACGCGAAAAAGCGTCGCTGACTCCCGATCAGTCGTCGCCTACCCCGGCTCCGGTGACAACGACCGACGAGCGGTCGTCGGGTGCGCCGGCGAGATCAGTCGTCACCTAACACGCTCTCGGCAACCGCAACGTCCTCGATGTCGGGGTCGTCCTCGGTCGTGCGGAGGACGAACCGCTTGCGGACGATGTCAGCAGCGTAGATCACCGTGCCGAGAATCAACAGCGTGTCACCGGGCAGGCGCGCCCAGAACAGATCCTGAACGAGCGGCTGATTGTAGAACGCCACACTCCGACCGGCCGCGTAGCTTCCGGTGAAGATGGCCTCTAGCTGGAGGAAGCCAACCGGCAGGACGGAGACGAACACCATCAGCGCCAGCCCGACGTTCCAGCACCAGAAGGCGTAGCGCAGCCACGTCCCGTCCCAGCGGTCGGGTTCGATGGCGATCCGGAGCATGTAGGTGACCATGCCCAGCGCGAGGAAGCCAAAGGCGCCGAACATCGCCGCGTGGGCGTGGCCGACGGTGAGGTAGGTGCCGTGCTCGTAGTAGTTGATCAGCGGGAGGTTGATGAAGAATCCGAGCACCCCGGCGCCGACGAAGTTCCAGACGCCGCTGGCGATGATGAACATGAACGGCAGCCTGTAGGGGAAGCTCTCGCCGCCGCCCGCCATCGCGCGGTACTGGCCCAGCGCCTCGTAGAGGATGAACACGAGCGGGATCAGTTCTAACGTCGAGAAGACGCTGCCGATGGGGACCCAGATGTCGGGCATTCCGATCCACCAGTAGTGATGGGAGACGCCGATGACACCCGTAGACATCACCAACAGCGCCTGCAGCATGACGGCCTTCTCGGCGCTCTTGCGCGTCAGGAGGTTCATCGACACCAGCGTCATCCCGACGATGGCGACGATGAAGAACTCGAACGCGCCCTCGACCCACATGTGGACGACCCACCAGCGCCAGAACTCCGTGACGGCGATGTTGGTCTCCGGCGTGAAGAAGAAGCCGGCGGTAAACAGCAGCGCGATCGAACCGCCGGCGTAGAGGATCATGTGCGCGAGACCGTACTTCGGTTCCTCGTCGAGCAGCGGCTTCAAGCCGCGGACCGAGAGGACCGCCCAGATGAGGAAGCCGGCGAGGATGCCGAACTGCCAGAGCTTCCCGACTTCCAGATACTCCAGGCCCTCGTTACCGAGGATCCACCAGAGAGAGCCGTCGATATACCCCTGCGCGCCGAGCCAGATGCCTGCCAGTCCGCCGACGACGACCACGACGATGGCCCCCAGCAGGCCGTTGACGTAGGTAGACTGGCGCTTCGGTTCGTGGCCGGTCAGCAGCGGCGGGAGGAACAGGCCCGCGCCCAGCCACGTCGCGGCGATCCACAGGATCCCAAGGTCGATGTGCCACGTCTTGGCCATCGCGAAGGGCAGGAGCTGGAGGATGTGGACGCCGAAGATCTCCTCGATGCCGAAGAAGCCCGCCCGCTCGATGTAGAAGTGCGCGAGCAAGCCCCCGAGTAACACCTGAGCCAAGAACAGTCCGGCCGCAACCGGGATGAATCGTAACGCCGCCCGCTGGCTGGGGAAGACGCTCACGTCACCCGGTTCGGGGACGGAGATCCCTTCGGTCGAGGGCTCGGGCAGTTCGATCGACTTGTAGAGCCAGACGCCGCCGCCGGCCCCGGCGACGAGCAGGACCATCGCGATGACGCTCCAGGTCATCGCCGCAGCCGTGGCGTCGTTGCCGGCCCCGGGCTGGTAGGGCCAGTCGTTCGTGTAGGAGTGGTCACCCGCGGGCCGGTCGGTGTGGGAGAACCACGCGGTCCACAGCGCGAAGTCCGCGAACTTCCGGGCATCGGCCTCGGAGTCGATCATGTCCACGGGGACGCCGCGTTCGTGGTCGCCCTCGTGGTACCGCTCGACGTACTCCTGTCGGATCTGCTCGTGGGCGTACGCCTCGGCCGCGGAGTACTCGATGGGGCCGCCCTCGTACTGGCCGTCGAGATCCTGCTCGGCCACGTCGGCGATGGCCGCCTGCTCGGACGATGAGAGCGCGTCGTAGTCACTGCCGTGGCGCTCGCGCGCGTAGTAGTCGCGCATGTACTCGACTTTCAGGTTGAGCGTGTCGGCGGTGTAGTCCGCGCCGTGATAGGCGCCGTTACCCAGGATCGAGCCGTGGTTCATCAGCCCGTCCTGCTGGAACGTCTTCTTGCCGTCTCGGATCTGTTCGCCCGTGACGATCGTCGCCCCGTCGGGGCCGACGACCTCGTCGGGGATCGGCGGCGCGGACTGGTAGGCCAGCCACGCACCTCCGCCCATCACGATCAGATTGAACACGAAGACCGCGGCGAGTATCTTCGCGATGGTCGCACGTCGTACTTGCATACAGGCGCAGATTTCCACGGCAAATATACCACACCCGCGCTGGTTCCCATCGCTCAGCAACCGACCGAAGATGTTCGAGCCCGTGATACCGAGGGGGTGTAACCGCTCGCCCGTGTCGGTGCCGTTATAACCTTCGGAGGGCGAGAGTGTGCTACGGATGGTCCGGGACCCGTTCGCAGAAGAGTTGTCGCCGGCGCTCGAGGACGTACTGGACGCGCTGGACGACGAGGACTGTCGAAAGATCGTGAGCGTCCTGGATGAGCCGATGACGGCGAGCGAAATCGCAGAGGAGAGCGGCGTGCCGCTGTCGACGACGTACCGGAAACTCGAACTACTGACGGAGGCATCGCTGCTCCACGAGGGCGTCGAGGTGCGACCGGACGGGCAACACGCCAGTCGCTACTCGGTCAGTTTCGAGGACGTCGTCATCTCGCTCGACGAGCAACGAACGTTCGAGGTCGAGATCTCGCATCGGGCACAGACGCCCGACGAGCGCCTCGCAAACCTCTGGTCGGAGGTCCGAAAGGAAACATGAGTCCCCACGTTATCAGTTCACAGGTCGGTATCGTCGCGACGAAGACGCTCACGCTCATCCTCGGTGGGCTGATCACGTACTACTCGTACAAGGCCTACCAGCGGACGCGAGCCAGGGAGTTACAGGCGCTGTCCTGGGGGTTCGGCATCATGACCTTTGGCGCCTTCCTCGGTGGGGTAATCGACCTGTTCGTCCCCGAGTTACTGGCCAGGGTGAACTGGTTCCCCGCCACCGGCGTGCAGGACTGGCTGCTGGTCAGCGTGTTCGTCCAGAGCCTCATGACGACCGTGGCATTCGCCGTCATCCTCTACTCGCTGTACGTCGATTAACGGCTTCGAGGGCCGCTTTTCCGTGGGAGCGCGTCGCTACGCTCCGACCAGTGTTTGCAGATCGTACCCGCCGTGTTCGACGACGACCACCAGCAGGTTCGCCGCGAAGACGATCGAGCCGACCAGCGCCAGCCCCCACCCCACCGTCGTGAGAACCGCTGGAAGGCCGGCTGCGACCGTACCGAGCGTGACCAGCCCGATCCCACACGCGTAGAGTGTGCCATCGATCAGTGCCAGCGGGTCCAGATACAGGTCGTCGACCGTGGGGACCGGCTCCAGCCCGACGCGGTCGCTGTACCGATCGACCCACACAAGGAAGGGAACGACGTGGTACAGCGTCCCGAGGACGACGAACGCGGCGCCACCGGCGAGCAGCGGCGTCGCGGTGCCGGGCGCGCCGAAGGTCACCGCCGTGCCCAGCGCGGCGCGAGACCACGTCGCGAGCGCAGCGAGCGCCCAGCTACCGAGCACGGCCGCCGCCACCCCGTAGCGGGTCAGCATCGGCGTCCACTCGACGCGAGTCAGACGGAGCCTGTTGGCGAGGACGAGCGCCACGCCCAACACCGATATCGCGACGACGACGCCGCCAGCACGGGCGACGAGCGGCACGGCGAACAGCCGCCCGACGACGAGCGTGGCGACCCCGACGGGGTAGACGACGGTCTCAGCGCGCTGAAACCGCCTTTCGAGTGGGGAGAGCTCGGTCTGGGTGAACATCGTCGCCAGCTGATAGAGCGCGCCGATCACCGTCGTCAGCACCGCGCCGAGCACCGCCGCTGTCGCGTGGGCCGGCAGGACGGTCGCGTGGGTGATGCCGGCGATCGGGAACACGCCTACCGCGAAGTCGAGTGCGAGCGAGAGCCCGAGGACGGTGACGACGGCGAACCACCCAAGTGCGACCGCGAAGTGGATCTCCGTCGCGTCGAACGGGCGAGCGGCCGCCAGAGTCCGGGCGACGTTGTAGCAGCAGAGCCAGACGCCAGCCAGGGCGAGCGCGCCAGCGACCGGCAACAGGTCGAGCGAGCCAGTCAGGAACCCGGCAGCGAGCCCGGCGAACCCGACTGCAGCCAGCGGAAGCTGGGCGACCGCCAGTCGCCGGGAGTGGAGTCGAACCCCGGACCAGACGGGGACGAACTGCGTCATCGCGCCGAGGATCGTGAGGCAGATCCACCCCCCGACGAACAGGTGGACGTGTGCGACGCGCCCGGCCCAGCCACCCGTCGCTGCCGGGACGACGACGCCGGAAAGCAGAAACGCCAGCGCGACGACGAAGTGCGCCAGTGGGATCGCGGTCGGCGGGCCGCTCGACTCGTCGACATCGGCCGGGATCATGCTCATAGTCGACTCTTGTGTCGGGAGCGTGCTGTCGCTGTGGCCGAACACGTTCGGGGTAATCGTTCCCCAGACAGCGACCCCAGCAGTAGGTATGGATGCGACAGACGCTCTGCGTTCGACCGACGCTCCCGACAACGCACCGACCCGCGAACTCGACGTGCGGGCGATGGGGCCACCGAAGCCTCTGACCGAGACGCTGGAGACGCTCGCCGAGATCGACGACGGGGAGGTCGTCGTCCAGTTCAACGACCGCGCGCCCCAGATGCTCTACCCCAAACTGGAGGACCGGGGCTTCGCCTACGACACCGTCGAGAACGACGAGGTCACCGTCACGACGATCTGGAGAGCATGAGCGAGTGTCGTCCGGAACGACCGAGCAAGGAGTGTGGATCGGGCGACGACGGGGCCGACCCGAGCGTCGAGGCAGCCGTCGCGCGTATCGGCGAGCGCGGCGAATCGATTCGCGACCGGCAGGTCGAGCGGGCTCTGGGGGAACTGGACGACGACCTCACGGCCCGCGAACGAGCCGTCGTCGAGGCGCTGGGCGACCGTCTCGTCGAGCGCCTGCTCGCGGTCCCGGAAGCACAACTGAAAGCGGCCGCCAGCGAGGGCGACGACGAGCAGTTCGACTGTGCGCTGAAACTGTTCGGCTAGGCCTGCTCGTCGTCGGCTGCCGGAGCGAGCACGAGCAGCGCCTCGCTATCGGTGCGGGCCCGCGGTGAGATGTCCCGATCGCCGTCGAATCGGACCACGTCACCGGGCGTCACCGATACCACCTCGTCGTCGAGCCGCAGGTCCAGTTCGCCCGCGAGCTGGTGGAAGACGATCTGTCGCTCCGGGTGCTGGTGGGCCGGAATCTCCTCACCGGCTGCCAGTGCGAGTCGGCCGGTGTGTGGTTCGCGCTCGAACAGCGCCGCCCGCCCGTCCCCGTCGAGGTCGGTCAGATCGACCCTTTCGACGCCGTCGCTCATGCCTTGGGCAGCGTGGCGACGTAGTTGCCGTCCTCGCGCTCCTCACAGGTGTAGGCGTCCGCGTCGAACGCCTCGACTTCCGCCTGGAACTCGTAGAACAGCGGTTTCGGTTCGTGATCGTTGACGATCTCCAGTGCCTCGCCGCTGTCCAGCGTCTGGAAGGCCTCGTGGATCATCGGGTGGCGCTGTGGCGGCGGTACCTCGCGCAGATCGAGAGTCTCTGCTGACATCGACCGATAGTTCGCTTCGGCCACCGGAGGGTCTTCGGCCGAACGTGTTCGGGCAGTCACCGGGACAGCTCACGACTCGATCGACTGGATGTCCTCGAACGCGGAGACGACACCGCTCTGCCACTCCCGAAGTTGGTCGATCGCTGCCCGAAGGTCCTCGATGTCACCACGGAGTTCGGTCGTCTCCTCGTCGAACCGCGACTCCAGACGAGTGACATCCTCGCGAACAGCGCGGAGCGACGCCATCTCGTCCTCGATCTCGTCGACCCGCTCGCGCAGATCCTGCTGTCCGTCGGCCGTCTCGTCGAGCTCCGTCTCCAGCGCGGCCACCTGTGACTCGACGGCCGCCACGTCGTCTCGGAACTCGTGGATCAGTTCCTGGCCGCTCCCTTCCTCGTCGAGGAACGTTTCGAGAGCGTCAACGTAGGCCGACAGGTCGCTGAGTTGCTTCTGACAGTGCTCGATCCGGGCGTCCATACTCGAGACGGTGTCGACACCGAGCGCCTCCTGAAGACGTCGGCGCTGGGACTCCGAGAGCGAATCGGACGCCAGTTCGTCGACGAACCGCTGGACGAGTTCCTCGCTGTCGGGGTCCCAGCCGGTTTCCGCGGGGGCATCCGGCGCTTGGGCGGCCGGAACCGAGGGGATCGCCGATTCGATGTCGTTCGATTCGTGTTCGCCGGTGTCGGAACCGTCTGGCGCGGCCGCCCCGTCCTCCTCCAGATCGTCTGTCCGCTCGCTCGGAGGCTCCTCGACGTGAGAGACCTCGCCGCCGTCCGTTGCGGCCGTCTGGGGCGGGGCGAGCGCAGTGTCGTCGACTTCGAACTGCACGATCGCGTCCGACACCTCGCCCCAGGACCTGTCGCTCTCGGATCCTGGGGACGCGATTTCGAAGGTCGGTCGCGAGCGGAGCGATCGAAGCGTCGTCGGGTCGGAGGTGCGAACGCCGACGACCGTGGTCAGTTGCTCGTCGGGATCGATCGGAGTCTCGAAGACGATCTCGTCGTCGCCGACCCACCACTTGTCGGCGTGATACTGTTGATGGAAGCCCAGGTCCCCCGGCGAGAATTCGTCGGGGATCTCGTCGCGGAGCCGAACGTGCGTCTGCTCGTCGGTCGAGCACGTCAGTTCGTACACGATAGCCGGAGCTTCGTACGTATCAATCTCCACCCGTTTTTCCACCGTAATCGTCGTATTCTCGCCCATAGTGTGATCCTGCAGGTAGCGCTATGGTTTCGAAGTGCTTTGTTACGATTCGTATTACGCAACCTTCTGCTATCCAGCTGGTAACTCAACGGAACGAACTTTCACCCAAGGTTATATAATAGGAAGCTAACAAGAGTGGAGCTCTGGGCCGATTGGGTCTGGCTGACCGGGACGATCAGAGCGACCGGTCACTCCGGGTCGAACTGCCCAGTGCGAAGGCCCCGGCGGACGGGTTCGTGTTCGGCGTCGCTGGGTGGCGGTGCTGTCACCAGCGTCGCCTCCAGTCGCTCGTCGTCGCTGGCTCGCACGCCACGCTCCGTACCAGCCGGGACAGCGACGACGCTTCCCGGTTCGACCCTGTGCTCCTCCGTCCCGTCGCGAACCACGCCCGACCCCGAGAGCACCGTAATCGCCACGTCGCTGTCCGGTGCGTGGACGGGGATGAACTGTCCCGGCTCGAAGTAGCCCAGCACGACCTTCTGGCGCTCGCTCTCGTGGATCGTCCGGGCGGAGAACTGTGCGTCGTCGTAGGACCGTTCGCCGTCGATCGATGTTCCGGTCACGTCGATACCGACGTTCGGTCGACGTGTCGGGATTGTACCGAACCAGTTCGGCGAACCGGACAGACCGACAAGCGTCCGTCTCATACGAACAGTTGTAGACGTTTACCCAGTCGACCGCGCGACTGCGTGCGGTCGATCTGGTACAGAACGACAACTGTCCGTATCAGGCCCCGTCGAGGGACTGGAGCCCCTCGAACGCAGAGACGACCCCTTTCTGCCACTGCTGCAGTTCCTCGACGGACGCCCGTACGTCGTCGATCTCCGCACGGAGGTCGTCGGTCGACTCGTCGAGACGCGCCTCAAGGTCGGCCACGTCGTCGCGGACACCCTGCAGCGAGTCGACCGCCGCCTCGAGTTCGTCGACCCGGTCGCGCAGCGCCGCCTGCTCGTCGGTCGTCTCGGCCAGTTCGTCGTCGACCGCAGCCAGTTCCGACTCGACGGCCTCGACGTCGGCTCTGAAGGATTCGATCAACTGCTGACCTTTCCCCTCTTCGTTGATGAACGCTTCGAGGGCGTCGACGTAGGCCGTCAGATCGCTCAGTTGCCTCTGGCAGTGATCGAGTCGGGCGTCCATACTCTCGATCGATTCGAGTCCGAGCTCCGATCGGAGCGTCTCGCGCTGCTGGTCCGTGAGCGTCTCACCGTCCAGTTGTGCGAGGAACTGCTCGACCGGGTCGTCACCGTCGTTCGTCTCCCGCTCTGTGGACCCCGAGTCCGTCGGCTCTGTGTCGGCCGTTCCCCCGGCGGACGCCGCCGACACGTCACCGCCGTCGGCGGCCGCCTCGGCGGGCGGGGTGTCTTCAGGTGGGGCCGGGGCGCTCTCGTCGATGGTCACGTCGATCAGGTCGTCCGAGAGGACGCCCCAGTTCTCGTCGCCGTCGGCGTCGCCCGGTGCCATCTCGATCGTCGGTTCGGAGAGAAACGGCTGGAGCGACGACGGATCGGACGCCTCGACGCCGAACAGCGTCAGCAGTTCCTCGTCGGGTTCGACGAGGTGTTCGAAGACCACTTCGTCGTCCTCGGCCGTCCACGCGTCGGCGTGGTAGTCGTCGAGAAACGCGAGATCGTCGGGTTCGAACGCCGGCGGCAGCGCGTCCCGGACCCGGACCCGAGTTGGCTGTGCCGTCGTACACCCGATCTCGAAGACCACCGCTGGCGGCGACACGAGGTCGGTGTCGACTCGTTTGCTGAGGGTGATGACGCCTGTCATAGTAGTAGTCGTCCACCCGGGACCACCACGATCCAGAGTGACCTTATGTCATACAGCCAAGATACTAAAACGTTGTTCCTGGGCAATACTTTCCAGTTCGTAGCGACTGGATTTCGGTCCGTCGCCGGGTGAACGTTCGTCTGGATATATCGTCCGGATGCCGGCGGCCCGAACGTGTTCGCCAGTAGCCACAGCGTGTTGGCGCACCGAGGGAGAGGTATGAGCTTCCTCTCCGGCTTCGCCCGCGACGGCGGCGGTCCAGAGTACGACACCTACGACGAGTTCGTCCCCGAGAATCTCCCGGACGCGGGCGGGTTCCTCGACGGTGACGTGCTGACCGGGCAGGAGCACGCGGCCTTCCACCGCATGACACGTGATCTCTTCGAAGAACGGGGCGTCATCGACATGACCTTCGGCTACAACCTCGCGCGCCTGAACCTCGACCGACGCCACCCCGAGTCGGGGTTCCGGTACGCCCGCGAGGAGCCCGACGCGGACGGCGACGGCGAGCGGGTGCTACGCGCCGAGTTCACGCCGACGACGGAGTTCTGTCCCCAGAGCGACACGCTGACGCTCGGGGCGTTCCGGGCCTGGAACGGCCTCACCCAGCGCCACGAGTACGACCTCGTCCGCGTGCGAGTCGATCCGATGCACCACCAGAGCACGTCGATCAACGGGAAGTTACAGCAACTCGAAGACCAGTTCCGCGAGACTGGCGAGATACCCGGCGACGTGGCCGTGGGCGGTAGTGGGGCCGAAGGGGACGGAGTCCCCGACGAGAGCGGCTTCGAGACGCCGTTTTGATCGGCCCCGTTGTGCGTGACGTGTCCCAGCGAGAGACGGGGGCGACGCGAACGTGTTCGCGACAACCGCGAAGGTGACGTGCCGGGAAGCGCCCGGCAATGGCAGCGACGCAGTTGATACTGACAGTGCGGTCGATCCCGTAAAGACCGACAACTGTCCGTACGATACTATCGGCTGTAACTGTTTCAAGAGATCCGCCACTGCGGAGTAGCGAAATGCGTTACCGAGTTGCGGTCGAGAGTGTGGAGACGAACAGGTTCGGGACCGTATGCTTCATCGGCGGGGACGAACTCTCGGTATGACCGATCGGGCCACAGAACTTCGCGACCTCGCAGCAGAGATCTCCCAGCGTGAGGATATCCAGGACGCCTGGACTGCCAAGAGCTTCACCGACCGCATCCTCGTGGTAGAGGTTCCTCCGAATGAGCAACTGCCAAACTCCATCCAGCGAACGCTCGCGGCCCACGACTGTCTCGGTGCCGACGAGGTCTACGAGATGGAGGGCGTCGACGGCCCGGACTTCGCCGGCAAGCTCCCGGACGGACGACGCTACCGGTTCGTCGACGTGCTGTCTCGCGGCGAGTTGCAGTCCTACGTTGTGTGATACAGACGGTTGTCGGTCTGTGCTAGATCGACCGTACACAGTCGTGCGGTCGACTGGGGAAACGTCGACAACCGTCCGTATGAAGATAACCGACAGGGATAGGCGTCTCCACCGGGTACAGTGTGGCATGTGTGGGCAGTCGGACCGCGCCGAACTCCCGTCCGAACACCTCTCACCCCTCGCCGAGGACATCAGCCGGGTGCTGGCCGACCACGGCTACGAGGTCGACCGGACGATCGCGGCGATCGACGACGCGGTACCCGGGATCGGCGGGCTGTTCGACCCCAACACCGATCAGGCGACGCTCCGGTCGACCCTCGCGGACCTTCCCGACGCCGATCCGGGCGACGAAGAGCGAACACTCACGGACGGCGAAGCGATCCTCTACGTCGACGGGAGTTCGCGCGGCAATCCCGGCCCTGCCGGGGCCGGTGCCGTCATCCAGACCGGTGACGGCGAGACGCTCGTGGAACTGGGAACGCCGGTCGGCTCGCGGACGGACAACAACACCGCAGAGTACGTCGCCCTCTATCTGGGGGTGACGCAACTGCTGGCCCGGTTCGACCCCGAGACGGTCGAGGTTCGGATCGACTCGATGACCGTGATTCGGAGCGTCTGGCAGGAACAGGCCGACCCCGGCGAGGCGTTCCGCGAGTACCGGGCAGCCGTCGTCGAGGTACTGGGCGACGTTCCCGAGCACGACTGGACCCACCTCGCCGACAGCGATCCCAACCCCGCTGACGCGCTCGCGACCGTCGGCGCCGACATCGCCGCGATCGGCCCCGGCGGGTGAGATTGGTGGCTGGAGTGACGGTGAGAGAAGATAGAACGTACTTGAGAGCGTCGCAGAACTGAACCGCCGAGTGAACCTCGCCCGTTCATTCCGCCAGGACCGCACCGCGAACAGCCACACACCTCCCCAGCCGATTCACTCGCTTCGCTCGTCCATCCACCGGAAGACTCGCTTCGCTCGACTTCCGAGCCATTCGCTCGCCGATAACTCGCGAACACCTCGCACAGTGCTGTCGCTCGACGGAGCGAGCGACAGCGTGCGCCACAGTGAATTGATCGGACGCTCACAGAATCGCGGCGGTAGCGTTGCGACACACGACACAGGACAGGACCCTCATTAGAACCACACTGGCAGTCTCGACCGAGTTGCGGAGGACGATATCAGCGTTAGCCTTCGTAACCGGCGTAGTCCATCAGTTCCGCGAAGATATCGGAGTCCATCACGTCGCGGTAGACGATGCCCGTCAACATGCCGCCGGGGTAGGAGCCGCCGTTGACGACGTGATTGACCTTGTGACAGTGCATCAGGTAGATACCGGGGTCGGCGTTGGCCTCGAACTCGATGGTGTGGCGTTCGGCGGGCGCGATGTTGGTCACGTCCTCCTCGTGGCGGGCCACTTCGGGAATCGTCCCACCGTCCTTCTCGACCTTCTGGAAGCGGTGGTTGTGGATGTGCATCGGGTGAGACATGTAGCCCGCGTTGACGATGTGCAGGCGCACGAGATCTCCCTGATCGACGATGATCGGCGAGCCGTCTTCCGGGTGCAGGGTCCGGGGTGCGGACTTCCCGTTGACCGTGAACACGTCGGGCTGGTGGTTGAGCGGGTCGTAGGAACCGTCTTGCCCGGCCATCATGCGATGGAGGCCCGAGTCCCACTCGCGGACCGTCAGGAAGTGCTCCTTGTCGGCCTCCTCGTACCCCTTCGGGTCGACTCGGAAGATACCGAACATCCCCATCTCCATGTGGCGATGGGTCTGGAAGTGACAGTGATACAGGTGCGTGCCGGGGACGTTCGCCGGAACCTCGTAGGTGTGTTTCTCGCCCGGCGGGACCGTGATGCCCGTCGTCGTCGGGACACCGTCGTTCTCCCACGTCTTGCGTGCGCCGTGGAAGTGGATCGTGTGGGGCATCGAAGCGTCCGTGTTGTCGAGCGTCACCTCCATGTCCTCGCCCTCGGTCGTCCGCAGGATCGGACCGGGGACGCTGGGTTCGCGGTCGTCAGCCTGGAAGGCCCAGACCTTCGGCAATTCGACGGGGCCGCCCATCGACTCGCCGGGATGGGGCATGTGTTTCGAGGCCACAGTCCGCATCGTGACCTCCCCGCCCTGTTCGTCGACGTTGACGACCTGGGGCGGGCTGGTCGTCGGGAGCGACGACGACTGGCTCGCGGCCGTCGTCTCGCCCTGTTCGGTGGTGGTGAGGCGAGTGGAGGCGGTTGGTGCCTGACAGCCAGCCAGCGCCAGCGATCCAGTCAGTCCGGTGGCAGCGACGAACTCTCGGCGACTCATACTCGTTCCGGGGGCACCGATTCGGTCGGTCATTGTCTCATCTGGTCGTTGGGAGTACCAACGTATAGCCCGTCGAGCGTATTCCCCCGGGGTGATAACGAACCCGAATACTTCGGGGACAGATTTATACGGCTGAGGGGCTGCGCCCGCACTCGACAGTATGGAAAGCGATTTAGCCGGCCGGAAGCGACGGGGACGTAATGAGCCTGTCCGACGCTGACCACGAACTCGTGGTCGAGGAACTCGGCCGCGAACCGACAGCGGCCGAGGCGGCCCTCTTCGAGAACCTCTGGAGCGAGCACTGCGCCTACCGATCCTCGCGCCCGCTGCTGGGCGCGTTCGACTCCGAGGGCGAGAACGTCGTCGTCGGTCCCGGCGACGACGCCGCCGTCGTCGCTCTCCCCAGCGAGGACGGGGAGACCTACATCACGATGGGAATCGAGAGCCACAACCACCCATCGTACGTCGATCCCTTCGATGGCGCGGCGACGGGCGTCGGGGGCATCGTCCGTGACACCCTCTCGATGGGTGCCTATCCGATCGCAATCGCCGACTCGCTCTATTTCGGCGACTTCGACCGCGAACACTCCCGCTATCTGCTCGAAGGCGTCGTGGAGGGGATCAGCCACTACGGGAACTGTATCGGCGTTCCGACGGTCACCGGGAGCGTCGCCTTCCACGAGGACTACGAGGGGAACCCGCTGGTCAACGTCGCCTGTATCGGCCTCGTCGACGAGGACCGACTCGTCACCGCCGAAGCACAAGAACCGGGGAACAAACTCGTCCTCGTCGGGAACACGACCGGCCGCGACGGTCTCGGTGGCGCCTCCTTCGCGAGTGAAGACTTGGACGAGGACGCCGAGACGGAGGACCGCCCCGCCGTGCAGGTGGGCGACCCCTACACCGAGAAGCTCCTGATCGAGGCCAACGAGCAACTGATCGACGAGGAACTGATCGAGTCGGCCCGCGACCTCGGGGCGGCGGGCCTGGGCGGCGCGAGTTCCGAGATGGTCGCCAAGGCCGGGCTGGGAGCCGAGATCGAACTCACGAAGGTCCACGAGCGCGAGCCCAACATGAACGCCATGGAGTACCTGCTCGCAGAGAGCCAGGAACGGATGTGCTACGAGGTCGCGCCCGAGAACGTCGAGCGCGTGAAAGCGATCGCCGAGCGGTTCGACCTCGGGGCCTCGGTCATCGGCGAAGTCACGGAGGGCAACTACGTCTGCACGTTCGAGGGCGAGACGGTCGTCGACTGCGACGGCGAGTTCCTCGGCGAGGGCGCGCCGTTCAACGACCTCCCGGCCGAGGAGCCGACCCAGCCAGAGCGTGCGCTCCCGGAAGGCGTCGCCCTCGACGAGGCCTTCGAGGCGGTCGTCGGCAGCCCCAACACTGCCTCCAAGCGCTGGGTCTACCGCCAGTACGACCACGAGGTGCAGGTCCGGACCGCAATGCGGCCCGGCGACGACTCGGCACTGCTCGCTGTCCGGGACGCCGAAACGGGACTCGCCTTCTCCTCGGGTGCGGACCCCAACTGGACCGAGACGGCACCCTACGAGGGTGCACGCGCCGTCGCGCTGGAGAACGCGACCAACCTCGCCGCCAAGGGGACGACGCCGCTGGCCGCGGTGAACTGTCTCAACGGCGGCAACCCCGAGAAGTCCGACGTGTACGGCGGCTTCAAGGGGATCGTCGACGGCCTCGCGGACATGTGCAAGACCCTCGATATTCCGATCGTCGGCGGGAACGTCTCGCTGTACAACGACTCGGTGTCCGGGCCGATCCCGCCCACCCCGACGCTCGCTGCAGTCGGGACCAAGGACGGGTACGACGCCCCGCCGATGTCGCTCTCGGGCGACGGCGACCTCCTGCTCGTGGGCGCCCGTGCGCTCGAGGGTGACGCCGAACCCCGACTCGGCGGATCCGAGTATCTCGCCCAGTTCGGCGGCACGGATCGGTTCCCGACGCTACTGGACTACCCAGACGCCTTCGTCGACACGCTCGCGGACGTGGCAAACGAGGACGCGACGCTGGCGACCCACGACCTGAGCCACGGCGGCCTCGCCGTCGGTCTGGCCGAGATGGTCACCGAGAACTCGGGCGCGACGGTCGATATCGACGCGCCAAACAAGGGTAGCGCCGCGGAACTGCTCTTCGGCGAACAGCCCGGTCGCGTCGTGATCGAGACGACCGACGCCAGGGCCGTCGCCGAGGCCTTCGACGGCGTCGCGCCTGTCTACGACCTTGGGGCCGCCGACGACTCCGGCGCGCTCGACCTGTCGGTCAACGGCGAGTCGCTGACCTACGACGCCGAGGACGTCGCTGATCTGCGCTCTGTCATCGCAGACGAACTGGCGTAGAAAGCGGCTTTTTTCCGTCGATTCTGCGCGTTATACGGAGTATTGTCGCGACGTAGCGGTGATCGTCTACCTCGTGGCGACGGACGCCGGGAAGCAGCTACAATAGTACGTGTCAGAACGGGACCAGCGCCAGCGCCAGCCCGAACGTCACCAGCAAACCGACGATGGCGATGGCGGCCCCACGGCCGACCTGTCCAAACGTGAAGTCGCTCTGGGGAGCGGTCTCTCGGAGCGGCGGCTCGCGCTCTGGCAGTTCGACGTTCTCCGGATCGTAGTCGGGACGGTCCTCGGCGTGGCCGTGGTCGTCGTGGTCGTCGCTCATAACCGCGAATTCTGTGCGGGGGTACGTATCCCTGTCGGAATCTGCATGCTCCGGGGCAGCGACGTGCCGTCGTTCAAAGCGGGCTTTCACCGACCTGAAGGCACTTTTCCGGAGCGCCACGAGAGGTAGGTATGCGACGACTCACGCGCCGCGACGCCCTGCGGGCCAGTGCACTCGCGCTCGGTGGGCTGGCCGGCTGTCTGAGCGACGGCGACGATCCGCCGACCGAACAGTCACCAGTCGATTCGACCGACGACAGCGGACTGCGCGAACCGACCACCACCGACGTGACCGACCAGGAGCCACCTGGAACGGGCGAGGAAACCGACGACGGGACCCGGACGCCGATCGACCACGAGCGCGTCGAATGGCGACTGACCGGCGACAGAGCGGCTGGCCTGGTCTACGAACAGGGATCACTCTTCACGGCGACGTACTGGAACGTCCACCGGCGCGCACCGGCCGACGGGAGCGCGGACTGGACGCACCAACTGGCCGAGCCCAGCGACGCGATCTGTCACGACGGCGGGCTGTCTGTCAGCAGCGAGTTCGTCTTCGCGACGGGCTGTGACGGCGTGCAGGCGCTCGCGACCGGGAGCGGCGACCAGCAGTGGGCGACCGATGCGGTGTCGACGATGAAATCGCCGACCGTTTCGGGCGATCACCTCTACGTCAGCGACTACAGCGGCGTGACAGTCCTCGCGGCGAGCGACGGGAGCGAGCAGTGGTCGGTCACGATCGACAGCGACGACGAACCGAGCAGACCCGGCGTTGCCGACGGGGTGGCCTACGTCGGTGCCCGCGACGGCGTCGTCCGCGCGATCGACGCCGGCGACGGCAGTGGACAGGTCCGCTGGACGCACGACACCGAATCGGCCCGCGCGCACGTCCCGGCAGTCGCGGACGAGACCGTCTACGTGGGAACGAGCGAACCCGAACGAGACAGCGGTGCGTTGCTGGCGCTCGACCCCGACGGCACGCGCCAGTGGCGCGTCGAGACGACCCAGACGCTCTCCGGCTCGCGGCCGGTCGTCACCGACGACACGGTGTATCTCGGCAGCGCCAGTGGGACAGTCACGGCCCACGCACGGAGTGACGGGACCCGACGCTGGGGCTTCGACGCGGACGACTGGCTCGTGAGCCAGCCAGCCGTCGATTCAGCCGCTGAGACCCTCTACTGCGGCAGCAACGACGACCACTGCTACGCCGTCGACACGACCGACGGCTCCGAGCGCTGGTCGGTCCCCGTCGGCTACAGCAACACCGCCCCGGTCTTCGACGACCAGCGAGTATACGCACCCTCCAGCGACGGCCTCTACGCGCTCGCCAGAGAGTGAAAACCGGATTTGACCGTCCACGAGACGCTTACCGGACCGCCGGCTACGCACGACTATGTGGCGCGTTCATGCCAGAGCGCTCCTCACAGTCTGTCTGCTCGTTGCCGCCGTCGGTGCGACGGCGCTCACCGTCGGCGCGAACCACAGCGACGAGGTCACAGTCGACGGCACCGTCACCGGGACGGACGGATCGCCCGCTGGCGACGCCGTCGTCCTGATCGGCCAGGACGCGACCCTCACGACACACTCGCCCGCGGAACTACTCGCCATCGCCGAGGACGATCCGAACGATCCGACGGGGGTACCAGTCGCGGACGACGGCCGTTTCTCGACGACGCTCGACTCGCGACGCGCGGAGGCTGCCGTCGCCGTCAGCGAGGACGAGACCAGCGACCTGGTCTACCTCCACAGCGAGAACGCGACGCTCGACATCCGGCTGTACGACCACCGTCCCCAGACAGTCCACGCACACCTCGGCAGTGTCGCCCACGACGAACGCCGGGCGCAACTGTTCGTGAACCTCGGCAACAGCGGCGAGACGACGATCAGCAATCTCTCGGTCACGCTGGGGGAACTGCCCGACGGGTGGTCTGTGGCCGAGGCCCGGACCGACGGCCAGTATCATGCCACCAATCGAACGCTTGCCTGGTCGTCGGTCGGACCGTCGGAAGAGGTCGATACGACGGTCGTGCTGTCGGTCCCCGGAGACGCGTCTGCCGGGACCTACACGGTGAGTCTGAGCGCCGACAGCGACACGCACCGCGTCGACGTGTCGGACGAGACAGTCGAGGTGCTGCCCGAGAAGACTGCCGGGCCGACGGAGACTGTTTTGCCGGGAGACGGCGAGGAGACGGCAGCCTCGACCAGTGCGACTCCGACCAGTCCGACCGCGACCAGTGCGTCGGGACCGGGCATGGGACTCGCCGTGACCCTCGCGGCGCTCGCGGGCGCGGCCGGCTTACTCATTCGCCGACCGTAACGCCGCAAAACAGGGTCACGTCACACTCGCCGTAGTCGAAACCGACAAAGCCCGGACCGTTGAACAGTCGAGTAGTAAATGACCCTCACGAAGCGGATCATCCCCTGTATCGACGTGGACCTGGACGAGGACGGCAACGCGGCCGTCTACACGGGCGTCAACTTCGAGGATCTGGCCTACACCGGCGACCCCGTCGAGATGGCCAAGAAGTACAACGAGTCGGGCGCAGACGAGTTCGTCTTCCTCGACATCACAGCCAGCGCCGAGGGGCGCGAGACGATGCTGGACACCGTCTCGCAGGTGGCCGACGAGGTGTTCATCCCCCTCACGGTCGGCGGCGGCATCCGCACCCGCGAGGACGTCAAGGAGACGCTGCGGGCCGGTGCAGACAAGGTGTCGATCAACTCCGGCGCGATCGCTCGCCCCGAACTCATCGAAGAGGGGGCGGCCGCCTTCGGTAGCCAGTGCATCGTCATCTCCGTCGACGCCCGTCGCCGCTTCGACGAGCAGGGCGAGTACTACGCCGAGGTCGACGGCGAGTCCTGCTGGTTCGAGTGCACCGTCAAGGGCGGGCGCGAGGGGACCGACCTGGACGTGGTCGAGTGGGCCACCGAGGCCGAGGAGCGGGGCGCGGGCGAACTGTTCGTCAACTCCATCGACGCCGACGGCACCAAGGACGGCTACGACATCCCCCTCACTCGCGCAGTCTGTGACGCCGTCTCGACGCCCGTGATCGCCTCATCCGGTTGTGGCAGCCCCGACGACATGGCCGAGGTGTTCGACGACGCGGGCGCGGACGCGGCCCTCGCGGCCTCTATCTTCCACTTCGACGAGTACTCCATCGCCGAGACGAAAGAACGGCTCGACGAACTGGGCGTGCCGATGCGACTGTAAGGCGGCCCGGAACCCGCTGACCAGCACCCTTTTGGGCGACAGTCCCCGAGTCCCACGTAATGGAGTGGCGGTGCGCGTGGTGTGGCAAACCTCACGAAGAGAACGATCCGCCGTGTGACAACTGCGGGCACAACAAGTTCGAGCGGGCCGTCGAGCCGATGGCTCCCGAGGAGACCGACGGCCCGAGCGAACCGGTGTGGGTCTGTACGGAGTGTGGCCGCCAGCACACGAAGAACTCGCCGCCGTGCAAGCGCTGTGGCAACGTCCACCTGGAGAAGCGCCAGCCCGACTGGGACGACCTCGACGACCTGGGGGGGACCTCCTACCTGGACGTGCTCGAACCGCGGTACGTCGCCGGCTACCTGCTCGCCGCCATCCTCGGTATCGTCCTGATTCTGGGCTACACCGGCGTCATCACGCTGCCGGGCACGGGACGGCCGCCGGTGCCCGACGCCCCCGGGGAGGGCGAGCAGGTCGGCGACCTCTCGCTCTCTGCGGTCGAGTCGGCCTACGTCGAGCAGTTGAACGAGCGTCGGGACGAGGCCGGGGTCGCGCCGCTGTCGAACGACTCTGACCTGGAGTGGTACGCGGCCTACGTCAACAAACGCACCGTGGCCAACGCCACCGGAGACGCGCGAGCGCTTTCGCGCGAGGAGTTCCAGCGCGTGACCGACTACTGCCAGCGCCAGCCCGTCGTCGCGCGCTACTCCGTGTTCGCGACGGGTTCGGTCGAGGGGTTCGAGAACGAGTCAGCGCTGGCGGCGACGCTCGTCGAGAGCTGGCAGGATCGACAGCCGGCGCTCGACGAGCCACGGGAACGGATCAGTGTCGACGTCCACGTCGCGCCCAACAACCGGATCTTCGTCACCGTCGCGGTCTGCTAGACGGTTGAGACCCGATAACTAGCGAATCAGCGAGTCCAGAAGCGACGGGCAGAAATGACAGAGAGAAACGGAAAAAGAACGGCGGCAAGAAGCGGCGAAACTACGCTGCGGACTCGAAGGCGGCCTCGAAGTCGTCGGCCTTCTGGATGACGCGGTCGGCACCGGCCTCCAGGGCGTCGAGGGCGTCCACGTCGACCTCGGTCTTGATCGTCAGCACCGGGTCGGTCTGGCCGCCCGACTGCTCGGGATTCATGTCGTAGGTCGCCGCGGTGACGCCGTCGGTCTCCAGCAGCGCCCCTTTCAGGACGTTCATGAACGTGTGGTCCTCGCCGGCAACCTCGATCGAGAGCATCGTGTCCTCCTTCTCGATGACGCGCAGATCCATACAGCTACGTATCGCGCTGTCGCGCATGAAAGCTTCGCTTTGCCGACCAGCACACCTCGCAGTGGTCGTCGGTCATACTGTCGGCTGTAACTGTTTCAACAGCGTGTCAGAGAACAGTTCGCAAGGTAGTCAGTCCTGGCGCATCCGAGATGAACGATCCGTTCAGTATGCGTGCTAGTTGCTCGGGTGGTTCGCAGTGTTTTTGTTCGGAATGATTTCGCTCGCAGTACACCGGGCGTGACCGACAACTGAACGCCCTCGGCCCGATCGGCGGCATCTGCGACGGATATCCTCGTTCCCCCGGATAGAGCCGCCGCAGAGACCGCGAGTCGCGCCTCGCCCGTTCATTCCACCAGGAGACTCGCTTCGCTCGACTCCTGAGCTCTTGTTCACTTCGTTCACGAGAACACCAGGGCCGCACCGCACAGCACTGAGCCACACACCTCCCCAGCCGATTCGCTCGCTGCGCTCGCTCATCCCTCGCACAGTGTCGTCGCGGCACGGAGGCCGCGACAGCGCGCGCCACGGCAGACTGTGCAGTTGTTCACCGGGACTCGCCAATTGGAGAGAGTGACGAGTCGGGTACGTGGATTGTTCTATGGCACGCTCGTTTCGAGGTATTCGCACCCCAATGGCGAAATCCTGTACAGGTTTACAGCCGACAGTGTCACACGACTGCGTAGATCATCAACAGGACGAAGTACAGCACCACGAGCGCGGCCAGTGCTTTCAGTCGGAACAGTCGGAGTTCGCTGTCCTCGCTCCGGTAGGCCTCGCGGAACTGCTCGACGTCCGCGTCGTCCAGTTCGCTGGCGTGTTCCAAGCCCCGGTGGAGCGTCCGCCACTCCTCGCGAGCGAACGGGCGGCCACAGGAGGGGCACTCGTACATCGATTCGGTCGCCGGGACGTGGTAGTCGTCTGTGTCGGTCATAGATACGGGAGTGGAACGTCCGGCTGGGAGATTACCCAGAGGCTCGTCATGGTGTAGACGACCATGACGGCGACGAAGGGGTACTGCGACCGGATCGCCTGGAGGCGCCCGGGGAACAGGTCGTAGGCGGCCGCGTGGGCCACCCAGATCGCCAGCAGGTGGCCCAGGATGATGCTCGCCAGCCCGACGCCGCCGAACCACCCCGGCATCGGGAGCAGCAGGATCGAACTCCGGGTCGCCAGGGGCGCAGCCAGCGCCTGGACCAGCGCCGGCGCGAGTCCGAGAAAGTAGTCGAGGTAGTGCGCGAGGTGGTAGCCGGCGACGATGGCCAGCAGCGGGGGCGCGAACCGCTCGGCCAGCGCGGCCGGCGTCAGGAAGGTCTCGGCGGTCCGTCGGGCGAGTTCGGCCGCGGAGAAGTAGATGCTCGTGAAGAGCGCGAAGCCGACGAGCATCGCGAGCAGGTACGCCCCCAGCGCGGGCACACCTGCCGCGACGAGCGGCCGCACGACCCCTCGCCAGGCCGGCGTAGCGACGAAGCCGTCGAAGGTCGTCACCCACAGCAAGCCGACGACGAAGGCGACTTCGTCGCGGCCGTCGACGAGTCGCTGTTCCGACAGCGCCGTCCCGGGCAACCGGAACGTCAGGCCGTCCTCGCCGGCCGCGATCGGGGCGACGCGGCCGTAGTAGCGAAACACCCGCGCGGGCGGGTCGACCTGTCCAAACCAGGTCTCGGTGCCGAACGCGACCGCACCGAGGATCGTCACCGCGGAGTAGGCGAGGACGGTCGTCGCCAGCAGGCTGGCGTTGTCCGCCAGCGGACTGACGACTTCAAGGAAGACCAGTCCCAGCAGCCCGACGACGCTGGGCCACGCACCGAGCCGGTCGGGATAGGACAGGTCTAACGAGGGCAACAGGCCGGCGATCGTCCGCCAGGGGTTGAGCAGTGGCCAGCTGTTGCCCAGCAGGTAGGCACTGATCGAGAGTCCGGCCCACCAGCCGACCCAGACCAGCAGGATCGCCGCGTTAGCCCGCGCGTCGGTCGGGCCGTAGTAGCCAGCGACGATCACCACGACCAGACCGGCGACCCCGACCGCTCTCGCCAGCCCCGCGAGGACGCGCCTACCCGGGACCGCGAGCGACCGCCGCCACGCGTGAATGGCGTCGATCAGCGACCGGTCGGTGACGAAACTGGCCAGGAGGAACGACGCACCGACTGCAGCACCGCCGGTCGAGAGAAAGAGCCACGTCGGGATCGTCAGCGGTTCGCGCACGCCCTCGGCCAGACTCCCGCCGTGGGCCGAGGCGCGACCGACGATCACTGTCGCGAGTGCAACGACCGCCACCGCTCGACGCCGGAGCATGGTCGGAGTGTTCGGCTCGGACACGGAGAAGGCATCGATTCGCGCGCGAGATCGTGTCTCGTTCGTAGGGAGAGCCCAGTCGAGAGAGAGTCCCCCCTTCTGAGCCATCGTTGCCGCCCGCTCCGGGTGACCAACTCACTCCCACACACCCCAGAACAAGGGACGCGAGCGAGAGCGCGAGCGCGCCCGCAGTTGGAAGCGCTTTTGGCGGTCCAATCGCAACGAACGCGTATGACCGTAGCCGAAGACACGTCAGAGGAGCACGGGGACCACCATCTCCCCGCCGTCGAGGACTGGCCCCGCGGCTTTGGCGAGGCCAGCTGGTGGCCCTTCATCACGGCGATCGGTGCCGCTGGCATCTACGTCGCCGCCGGCCTGTTCGTCCTCTCACAGGCAGAGAACCCGCTCGTCTCCGAAATCGTGGGCGCAGGGGCGGCCGTCGCGGCCGTCGGGGTCTTCCTCGCCGGCCTCTACGGCTGGCTGTATCACGCCTTCGTCGCCAACTTCTGGGAGCGTGGGACCGACCATCACTCCGGCGGGACGCTGAAGTTCGCGATGTTACTGTTCCTGGGCAGTGAGGTCGCCACGTTCGGTGCTGGTTTCGTCTACTACTTCTTCGTCCGCGGGGGCGAGGTGTGGTCGTCGAACCTGCTCCCCCACAGCGGCCACGTCTTCGGGAACCTCGTGATCGCCAACACGATCATCCTCGTGATCAGTTCGATCACGCTGCACTACTCTCACGTCAAGCTGCTGGACGGTGACCGCCAGAGCTTCATTCGCTGGCTCGGGCTCACGCTGCTTCTGGGCGTCGTCTTCATCGGCGGCCAGATCTACGAGTACTACGAGTTCATCGTCGGCGAGGGCTTCACCATCGCCGAGGGTGCTTACGCCTCCGCCTTCTACGGCCTGACCGGGCTCCACGGCCTCCACGTGACGATGGGCGCAGTCCTGCTGGGTATCGTCTTCGTCCGTGCGGTCTACGGCCAGTACTCCGCGGAACGACACACCTCCGTCTCGACGGCCTCGATGTACTGGCACTTCGTCGACGTGGTCTGGATCTTCCTCGTCGTCGTGCTGTACATCGGTGCGGAACTCGGGATCTGACGCGCCAGTAGTTTGAAGACCGATTCTCCCCTGCTGGCAGTATGGAAGAGCTCGACGTCAGCGACGGGTTCGACGTCCACGACTACCGCCACGGCCTGAAACTGCTCAAACAGGACCGCGAGACGATGGCCCTAGCCAACCGCGACGGCTTCGCCTGCCCCGCCTGTGGCGAGCGCTTCGAGAAACTGTTCGTCTCCGAACGCCGGGAGAACACCTTCGGCAACCCCGCAAGCCCGATCTGTCTCGTCCGTACCGACGAGCAGTTGCTCTTGCTGACACACTGATACGGACGGTTGTCGACGGTTCCCCAGTCGACCGCACGACTGCGTGCGGTCGATCTGGGATAGACCGACAACTTTCCGTATGACACGGAGTATGAGAATGTGCCACCGCGCCGCTACCGGCGGCCCAGCGGCACCGCGTCGCTCGCAGCGTCGAGCAAGACCTCGTAGCCGTAGCTGGACCCACAGCTCCGGCAGTACACCGTCAGGCCCTGCGTGTCCCGCAAGTCGGCGTGGCCCTCGGGACAGCGCATCCGCCACCGCTGGTCGAGTTTTCGCTGGACGCGCTCGAACTCAGTTCGCATCCGTGATCGACTGCTCCCATCGACCCAGTTGCTCGTGGTCCGCGATGGACGAACAGCGCGGGCACGCCACCGTCCCGGCGATCGCGTCGGTGAAGTCGAATCCGCAGGCACGACAACGATAGCGAATCCACACACCGCCGCGTCGGATCGAGTTCATCACTGCTCCTCGTGGACGCCGTCGTCGATCTTGCGACAGTACGCGGCCGCGGCCGCTGCGGCTGTCTCACCGCGTCCCTCGACCGGGATCCCGCCCTGGGTCGCCAGCCACTCGCCCTCGCGCTCTTCGAGGACGACCGTCGTCATGTGCCGGCGCGCGCCGGTCGCTGTCCTGTGCTCGTCGTCGTGTTCGATCGCAGGCATACGCGAGCAGTCGGACGGCACCGAAAAAGGGGTGAGCCACGGGCGCACGGTGGAAGTGAAAGTAGAGCGGCGCGAACGACGACGGACGTGCTTACCTCAGGTGACGTAGGAGGGTCGGCACCTTCCGAACGTCCTTCGCTCGGAACGGATACAGTTCGAGCAGGTCGCCGATCGTCAGTTCGTAGCGCTGGAGGCGGTCGAGTTGGTCGGCCGAGAGCCCGCCGCTGCGCTCGACGAAGCCGTTCTGCTGGCTCGCGTCGAAGTCGTACAGCAACTCCCCGACGATCCGCTGTGTCTTCCACTTCGACCCCTTCTCACCGTTCCAGCGCCGTTCGTAGCGCCGGAGGAACTGCCGGGACACGTCACCGGCATCGAGGGCATCGATGGCCACGTCGGCGGCCATCTCCGCCGACTCCATCCCCGGGCGGATCCCCTCGCCAAAGAGCGGATTGATGCTGGAGACGCTGTCGCCGACGGCGACCAGCCCGTCCGTCGCGCGCTGATTGATCGAGTTGTCCGAGATCGCCTGCCCCGCGTGGACGGCTCTGATCTCGTCGATCTCCCAGCGCGGGTCGGCCCCAGCCCACTGCTCGACGTAGTCGTCGATCGACCCGTCGTCGGGTGGTCGATGGCGCTCGTGGAAGTCGTCGATCCAGCAGACGCCGACCTTGAACACGCCGTCACCGCCCGGGAACACCCACGCGTACCCGCCCGGCGCGTACTCGTGGTCGAACCTGAACAGCATCGAGTCGGCGTCGAAGCGACCCTCGACCTCGTACTCCTTGCCGATCCCGCGCTGGGCGGCCTCGCGGTCCCACATCCCCAGCTCGGTGGTCAGTGCCCCAGCCGGCCCAGTCGCGTCAACGACGAGATCCGCCCGGTAGGTCACGGTCTCGCCGTCGCTGGTGCAGCGGACGCCGGCGACCGCCCCGTCCTCGATCACCGGCTCCTGAACCCTGACGCCCGTGTGAATCTCGACACCGTCACCGGCGGCGTCCTCGCCAAGGAACTTCAGGAAGGCCGGGAAGTCGAGTACGTAGTTGGGAATCGCCAGCGTCGACGCGGCGTTCGGTCCCTCGAAGATGACGTCCGGACGCGCTGCCATCACGACATCGTCCGGGATGTCGTATCCCTCGATGACCTGATCGAACGTCCCACCGGTCGACTTGTCGTTGTCGGTCAGCGCGTCGTTGGCCTCCAGGACCGCCACCGCGTAGTCGGATCGGCGCCCGATCTCGCGGGCGAACTGCAATCCCGCCGGTCCTCCACCTGCGACGACGATATCGTACTCCTGCATTCTCTGTTCGACTCTGGGGCGCAAACCGGCTAGTAGATTGCGATCCAACGACGGCCACACAGCAACTGCGAAGCCACCGACGGAAAATAGAAGTGTAAATTCTGATTATTGAGCGGGATGCCCCCAATATCACATATTTTTACACGTTTTCGCCAGAATTTCTACTAGTTATTCTAGTACCTGTGAAGCGTATGTCCATAATCATTAAACAGTGTCGCTGGATACCACGGCATAGCTATGATCGAACTGACCGTCGGCGCGGTCGAGACCCGCACCCCACAGACGATCACTCCCGAGACGGCCGTGTCGACCGCCGCAGAACTGTTGCGTCGCCCCGAGATCCCCGCCCTCCCCGTCATCGAAGACGGATCGGTCGCCGGAATCGTCACAGCCTCCGACATCGTCGCGCTCGTCGCCGAAACCGAAGACCAGCCGTCGATCTCGGCGATCATGTCTTCGCCAGTGTCGACGATCGCGCCAGGCGCGACCCTGCTGGAAGCGGCTAATTGCATGCAGACGGCCGGGGTCAAACACCTCCCGATCGTCGAGGACGGCGTCTACCTCGGCCTGCTCTCGGCCGACACGCTCGCACCCTACCTCTCGCGACACAACCTCGACATCGAGTGGGCTGACGACCCGCTCCGGGTCGATACGGCCGGGAACGGTGGGCTGACCGCGAGCGACTGAGACGAGTCGCTGTATGTTTTTGCGCGCTCGTCGACACAGTGGCGACAATTGTTGGAGAAGTCTACAGTAATCCGTATGAAAGGCGAGCCGGTGGAGGGATTTGAACCACGCTGAGACTGCTCGCTTCGCTGCGCGTCTCGTCTGTTTCAAATCTCACCAGTCGCTCTTTCGTTCTCACTTTCTTCGAACAGAAAGAGCCGGTGGAGGGATTTGGAACCCTCGGTGCGCCGTCCGGCGGTTTCGGCATCGCAACCACCGTCCGTCGCAGGCCGCACCGCAGGACTCTAATCACAGCCAGTGATTGCATCGCTTTGCCACTGGCTGTACACACCGGCGCACACCTCGGGGTAGCCGCACGAGAAGATGCCACTGAAACAGACCCTACCCGAGGACGCGAAGAACCGCTACCTGAAAGACAAGAAGCACAGCGTCACGCAGAAGACGCTCTACAACTACGACACGACGCTCACACAGTTCTGCGAATGGCTGGACGGGAGGAACATCGAGGATCTCCGCGACCTCGACCCCGACCACCTCCAGCAGTTCAGAGAGTATCGCCTCAGCGATGTGGCCACAATCACCGCCCGGAACGACATGGTGACGGTACATGGCTTCATCGAGTTCTGTGAGACGATTCAGGCCGTTCCCAAGGGCCTATCAGAACTGGTCCGCATTCCGAAGACCGACGAGTCGGACGAGATTTGCGACGATCTGCTGACCCGTGAGGAGGCGAAGAAAATCCTCGAACATCTCGGCAAGTTCGAGTACGCCAGCGACCGGCACGTCATCATGCTCATACTCTGGAAGACTGGGATGCGACTGAGCGGCCTCCGTGCGCTCGACGTTGGCGACTTCGATGAAGCTCGTCCGGCGCTGGAGATACGCCACCGACCCGAGACTGAAACCCCGCTCAAGAAGAAGGGGAAGGGCGAACGCGACGTACTCATCGAGAAGGACGACGGGAGAGTGATTGCTGATTACATCGAGAACGCCCGCCCCGCCGTGACAGACGAGTACGGGAGAGAGCCGTTGTTAGCGACTGCCCACGGACGCCGGGCAAGGACGACGATTCAGCGGATGGTCTACACGGCAACCCGTCCGTGTCACTACGAGAACGCCTGCCCCTTCGATGAAAACCCCGAGACGTGTGAGGCGGCGACGTGGAACGGTGCATCCCAGTGTCCGGGATCAGTGAGTCCACACGCACTTTGTCGTGGATACGTCACTGCCGCCCGGAACGCCGGTCAACCAAAGGATGTGACGGGCGAGCGTGTGAATATGACTGGTCGGGTGTTGGACAAACATTACGACAAAGGCACACATGACGAAAAAGCAGAGAGAAGAAGAGACTACCTACAGAATATATAGGTAAACAAGTCATGTCATATTTCAGTTACAAAATCTTGTGAAGGATCATAGCTGAAAGGCGCATTTGTAGTTTCGGGGGCTGATTTCTGGATTCTGGTCGTCTGAACAATGGTGGCACTGGAAGTTTCGTCAATCTGGTTGATAAGTTCTTCACCATCAAAATTGATACGTCGTCGGAATATAAACCTGTAACCTCTAACAAAGTAAGAACGATAATGACCAAGATTTTCTATTGTAGAACGCTTCACGCCGTTGAGCCATCTATGCTTTTCCTTCGGCTCCTCATTCAGATTAAGCACTACCCTCTTAGCCTCAGTAATATGCATCTTGGGCAGACAGAGTGGAGGTGAGGATTCAAGTCCTTTTTTCTGGAGTATATTTGATATTTGGCTACAAACATCTCGTGCTTCGGTTTTGTTCCGCGAGACAACAAGAACCAACTCTTCTTCCATATGACCTCCTGTTAGAGAGATGTATTAGTCCTTCTTCTATTAACTAACAACTGCCAATATTCTATGAATCCATCAGATTCCGTGTGTTGGATTCAATTACTCTCACCATCAGGAAGGCGACATCACAGTGCCCTCGGAGCAACAATTAGCACGAAACTGAACCGGCAAAACCGTCGGTGTAGCGGGGGCAAATTTCTCGAATCCTCAGCCCAATGATTAAGTAAGCGGGTCGCTGTCTGTCCATTTAGGCTATTCCGAAGGAACAAGCCGGTGGAGGGATTTGAACCCTCGGCCTAATCCTTACGAAGGATTCGCTCTACCAGTCTGAGCTACACCGGCGCGCGCATTCGCAACGATGCCCAAGACGGTCATAAGGGTTCCGAAGTCGGGCGATTATGGCAGTCCGAGGCACACCTATCGCGTCACTCGAACGTCGAGGACGACGTTGAGTTCGTGGGGGGCGTAAGAGCGGACCGTGTGGCGCGTCTCGACGGTCACGTCGTACTGGGGCTCGAACGCGTCGCGGATCGCCCGTTCGCCCGGTCCGTACGGGTCGTCCTCGTGCTGGATGTCGTAATAGTGGAGCACGCAGTCGTCGCCAGCGATCGCAGCGGCGGCGTCGAGAAACTCGTCGGCACTGTGTGGAAGGTTCATCAAAATGCGGTCGGCCCACCCTTCGTAGTCGGCGGCCACCTCGCGCACGTCGCCCTCTATAGCCGTGATCCGATCTTCGACGCCGTTACGTTTCGCGTTCTCGCGGAGGTACCCGACCGCAGTGGGGTTGATGTCGACGCCGACCACCGTGGCACCGCGCTTTGCGATGGGGACCGCGAACGGGCCGACACCGGCGAACATATCGAGGACGCGCTCGGAGGACTGCTCGCTGCTGTCAGCTCTCCCCTCGCTACCGTCGTCTCTCTCCTCGTCGGGCCCAGATTCACGGACCTGTTCGACGACGCGGTGGCGTTCGGTCGCCAGGCGTGGCGAGAAGTACACTTCGGCCAGATCCAGCAGGAACTCACAGCCGTACTCTCGATGGACGACCTCAGTCGGCCGCCGACCGCTCTCGGTGTCCTCCTCGAGCTGGGCGAGCACCTCCCAGTCGCGGACTCGCGTCTCGCCCTTGATCTTCGATGCGCGGTTGAGCACCGTCCGAACGGGCAGATCTGAGGCGACGATCGCGTCGGCAATCGCTCGTGCCCGATCCGGATCGTCCTCGTCGATGACGATCACTTCGCCAATACGCTCGTAACTCGGCTCGAATTCGAGGCGATCAGCCGGCATCGTCTGGGACTCCCGGACCGGCGCGTCGAACTCGACCACCGCCAGATCGTCGGGGACGGCCGCCGGCTCCGTGACGGGGATGTACAGCAAACCGTCGTCGACGACGATATCGTATCCATCGGCGACGAGATCCGCGTCTGCGAGGCGCTGCCGTGTCTCCTCGCCGGCCTCGCGGTCGACGCGAACGCAGGGGACGCCCATACCGCTACTGGCCCGCCACCGGCGGTAAGCCTGACGCTTCGCGTCCTTTATTGGTCGGCGTCACCCACACAGACTATGCTCACCTTCGTCGGTCTCGGGCTCTACGACGAACGGTCGATCACGGTCGAGGGGCGGGAAGCCCTCCAGATCGCAACCGACGTGTTCGCCGAGTTCTACACCAGCAAGCTGATCGGGACGACTACCCAGAAACTGGAGTACTACCACGACATCGACCTGACGATACTCGATCGGGCAGCCGTCGAGCAGGAACCTGACGCGATCCTCGATGCCGCGGAGGACGGGGACGTGGCCTTCGTCACCGCGGGCGATACGATGGTCTCGACGACCCACGTCGACCTGCGCCTGCGTGCCGAAGAACGCGGCATTCACACGCGTGTCGTCCACGGGACGACCGCACAGACCGCTGCGAGTTCCCTGACCGGGCTCCAGAACTACCGCTTCGGCAAAGCGACCACGCTGCCCTTCGAAGACGCCCACGGCGGCGATGGCGTCCCGGACAGCGTCGTCGAGACGATCGCCGACAACCGCGCCCGGAACCTCCACACGCTCGTCTATCTCGACATCAAGGTCGACGACCCACACTGGGACGGCGACCGCGAGTTCATGACCGCCGACCACGCCGCCGACCTGTTGTCCGAACAGTTCGAGGACACGCTGGGTGTCGTGGTCGCCCGAGCCGGCAGCGCCAATCCAGTCGTCGAGGCCGATCACCTCGACGCCCTCGCGGACGCGGACTTCGGTGGGCCGCTGCACCTGCTGGTGGTCCCCGGTGACCTGCACGACATGGAACGGGACGCGCTGGTCGAACTCGCCGACGCGCCCGAGGACAGCTAGTCGCCGCCGTCGGCCCGAACCGTCTCGCCACCGATCTCGCCCTGCAGATCGTACTCAGTGCCCGTCACGAGATATGCTACGTCTTCGATCAGCGAGAGGATCTCCGGTAGTTCCCTGACGATCAGCCAGGTGATCACGACCAGTGCGACGACCGACCCGAACTGGGCGAGCATGCGATCGGCGATGTAGTACGAAACCTTCTGGATGTCGTCGGTCCCGAACAGCGTCATGACCGTGTCGGTGAACCACTGCATCCGTTGCTGGCCGAACATCGTCGCGATGAACACGTTCCGAACGAGGTTGAGGCCGTAGATCACCGGCACCGACACCGCCAGCGCGCGCAGCTTCCGCCGCATCGGTGCCTCGACAGCGAGGATCGCACCGGCGAGGATCGCGATCGACCCGATCCCGGTGCAGGCGACGATGATCGTGTACGTGATCGGCTGCTCCGCTCCCGGGAAGTAGAAGGTACTCAGATAGTAGTAGTCCGACGACGGCACCGGATCAAGCACGCTCGCCCCGGTCACGAGCTGGGGCTCGACGCCGATCAGCGATAGCAGGAACGCCGTCTGCCCCGCGACAGTCTCGATGATCCACTTGCGAAGCGGGTTCGATTCGACCAGGGGCAGGGACGCGAACGGGAGATAGATGAGCCCCATGAACCCGACCGCCTTCGAGAGGGTAAACAGCGAATCGCGACCGTTCCAGAGGAGATAACCGACGTACAGCGACAGTGGCACCGCAGCGATACTCCCGATCCCCTCGACGATACTGCGCTGGACGAGCACGAAATGCGGGACGAGGACGAGCCAGAACAGGCCGAACAGCCCCCAAGCCGTGACACCGGCGTAGCGAGCTCGCTCTCGCTCGCCGTCCCGTGACGAGAGCACGCCACTGGCGACGAAGAGGGCAACGATCAACCAGGAGAGCGGCCGCGCGACGGCGAGCGGATCGTCGACGATCGCCGCGAGCGTGACTGCACCATCGACAACCATTACTGGTAGTACGTTGCGGAATCTGCGCTATATGTTTTGTCGTTGTGCCCGCCGTCGTTACACGAGCGACTGTTGGCACTGAGCGGGTGGCGTCCGAAGAAAAATCGCGAGTTCAGAGACCGGACGAAGTCCGGTTAGTTAGGGTCCTCAGTTGTTGCGCCGCGCAGCGAGCAGCGCAGCAGCGAGGAGGCCGACGAGCGAGAGGATGACACCGAAGCCAGGTCCGCTGGTGGACGTGGTGGTGGTGTCGTCTCCGCCGTCGCCACCGTCACCATCGCCACCGTCGGCCATGGTTTCGGTTTCGGTCGGAGTGTCCGTCGGCGTGTCTGTCGGCGTGTCCGTCGGCGTGTCCGTCGGCGTGTCCGTCGGCGTGTCCGTCGGCGTGTCCGTCGGCGTGTCCGTCGGCGTGTCCGTCGGCGTGTCCGTCGTGGTGTCGACAGTGATGGATGCACTGGCGGTCACGGCGGAGCCGTTGGAGGTGTACGGAGCGTCAGTGGAACCGCCACTGAACTCGTACTCCTCGTTGCCGTTGGTGTCCTTGTGGGGCATCGCAACGACAGTCGCGTCGCCGTCAAGGGCCTGGTCGAGAGTGATCTCGACGTCCTCGGAGTTGCCGGAGGCCAGGTAGTCACTGTTGCCAATGACCGTGCCGCTGGCGTTGTTGAGGTGGATCGCGACGAAGCCACCGGAGGACATCGTGACGGAGTCGACCGTCACGGTGGTGCCGTCGGTGGTCTGGTCGCTGATGCTGACGGATGCCGTGTCACCCTCTTCGACCATACCGTCGAAGGAGTCGCCAACGTTGTTGTTGTTGCGGCGGATCTGGAGCGTGAGATCCGAACCGGGTGCGACGTCACTGAAGTCCTGCGTGACCGAGAAGGAACCGTCCGGCTGGACGATGCCCGAGGGTCGCGCGAGGAACGGACTGCCCTGAGCCTGGGACTGGACCTTGACGGTCAGTTCCGTGCCCGGAGCGAAGTTCGTCTCGCCCGTGATCTCCTGATCCGCTGCGGACTGGACCATAACGACGTCGTCGTCGTTGGTGTCGAGTTCCGCGTTCTGCTCGACGATCCCGTAGTAGTCGGAGACGACCTGATCGTCGTCGCCCGAGACGAGGATACTGTCCGAACTGACCGTGAAGTCAGCCGTGTAGACCTCGCCGTTCTCGACGGCGCGGTTGTCCTCAGAGTTCAGGCTATCGTCGTCAGCATCGACGATCGCGAAGTACGTGTTGTTCTCCGGATCCTCGATGACCGTCGTGTTATCCGAGCCGAGCTTGAGCGTCTTTGCGCGCTGGTTAGCCTCGACGTTACTGTCGTTCTGCTCGACAGTTAAGTCGTAGGTGCCTGCATCGTTGGCGCTGAGGAAGCCGCCCTGGTAGTCGATGTACCCTGCCAGACCGCTCGCGACGATCTGGTGGACGACGTAGTCGCCGTTGGCGACCTCGTCGCTCTGCGTGATCGAGCTACCGATGCTCGAGTAGATGGAATTGACGTCGAAGTCGTCGCTGTCAACTTCCGTGCTCTGCGGTGCGATCCAGACGTCGTGCGATTCGGTCGAACGGTCGCGGATCGAGAGCTGGCCGACTGCGTCGGCGTCATCGACTCCGCTGTGACCGACCGATGCGTTCAGATCGTATTCGGTCGCACCGAGCAGATCGACGCTCGGATCGTTGGTGTTGTTGATGAAGTCGCCGCCCTCACTGATGCTTTCGATCGTGTCGTCGTCGTTAGCAATAGTGAGCTTGTTGCTGTTGCCGAGGTTACCAGCAGCAGCAGTGTAGGTGTTGAATTCAAGCGTGACCTCACCGTCACCGCTGTCGTCCGTGACCTCGGTGATGAGGTAGTAGTTCTGGTCGGTGCTACCGATGACGACGGTCGTCTGATCGGTGTTGTCGAGGTTGACGGTGATGTCTGCGATGTCACCCTGATCCTCTTGGAAGACGGCGTTGCCCGCGAAGGACACGGTGCCGTCCTCGGCTTCAGAGATGTTGATCGTGTCGGTCTCGGCGGTCACGCCGGTCTCGACGTCGCTGACCTCAACCGTGTACGAGCCGGCGTCGGCATCGTCGATCGAGGAGAGGTTACCGAAGTTAACCTCGACCTCACCGTCGGAGTCGATCGTCCCAGTCGTGTCAGCGACCGAGTCACCGTCGGAGTCGAGGAGGTCCGCTTCGATGTCGCGGTTGATGTTCTCGGCTTCGGCGGTTGCGATGATGTCGTCCTCGGTGGTGATGCTGTTATCGTCAGCCGTCACGTCGAGGCCGAGGTTCTGCAGCGTGATGTTCGCAGCAGCGCTGGAGCCAGAAGTGTCGTTACTGATCGTGAAGTCACCGATGTCGAAGTTGTCCGTATCGACGACGTAGACCTGACTACCGGTGCCCGTACCTCGCGTACGGCTGATATCTGGACCGTCAATTTCGAACGCAATGTCCGTGGTTCCTGCCTCGATGGCGATGTTGGAGCCACGGTATGCTTCGATGTCGTCATTGCTGTTATCCAGATCGGTGGTCGGCTCGATCGTCACGGGCGCGACCTTGGCATCGAAGTCTGTGTCGTTGTCGTTCATCTGGTTGCTGTCCAGATCTTCGAAGCCACCGACAGTGACGTTCTGCACGTTGTTGTAGAACGTGCCAGTGTCAACGGTCGCCTGACCGCCAGTAACACCGAAGGTTCCGTCATCTGCGAGGTTACCGGACACGGTGCCGTCCTCGAAGCCGACGACAATCTTCTCGTTACCGGTAGTCCTGACGTTCTCGTCGAACGCGATCTCGAGTGTTGGTGTACCTGTGCTATTGACGTTGTAGTGCGTAATTTTACGCACGTCCGGCTCGCCTGATGCGTTGCCGGCCTGCGCAGCGGCTGCCCCACTGAGCGAGACGGTCATGGCGAATACGGACACGACCATCAGCGCAGCGAGGAACAGGCTGCGAACTTTATCGTTAGTTCCTGTCATAGTTTGTTGTGTGTTGCAATCGGCGACAGCAGCTTTCTCCCTGTCGGACGCGACCCTGACGGACCGCGTACAGACCGAACCGGCATACTCGCTACTGACACCATGGGTAGGGGTACAGTCAAAGAGTTAGTCGGGTATTATAAATGCTTTGTGGTGGCCCATGTGAAGGAGACACACAGACACACACTCTGAGACGCCTGTTCTGGGCGGATGCGTCACAGGAGGATTCGAACGAGAACGAAGCGTGGTTAGTATTGACAAACACAGAAGATATCGGTGGCGCGAGGAGTCCTCCGGCCACTGGATGAGAACGGGTTTGACGGGGATCGCCGCCAGTCACGGATCCACTACTCCGACCTAACGGTCTCGACTTCGTGCCCGTCGGCGTCCTTGGTGAACGCGTAGTTGTAGTCACGCACCTTTTTCGCCGTCGGGGTACCTCGTTCGCTCCGCTCACTGTGGAACCCTCGGCCAAAAATCTGCATCAAAAAGCGCTCGTTCGCTCCGCTCACTCGCGTCAGCTTGTCACGATCTCGACTTCGTGCCCGTCCGCGTCCTTGGTGAACGCGTAGTTGTAGTCACAGGACTCGGGATCCCGGTAGTCCTCGGCCTCGCGTGTCAGCAGGGAGCCCCAGGCGTCTTCGAGATCGTCGACGCGGGCGGCCAGGTGGCCCCACGCGTCGCCCATCGTGTACGTGCGCCCGTCGTAGTTGTACGTGAGTTCGACCGTCATCGCCTCCTCGGCGGCGTCGGGATCGGCTAGGAAGTAGTTCGCGAAGGTCTCGGACTCCCAGCGGCCGGCGGGTTCGAAGCCCAGCTTGCGGGCGTACCAGCCGATAGCGGCGTCGGCGTCTTCGACGCGGATCATCGTATGGTCGAGACTCCAGCGAGCGCCGTGGTCGCGCTCGACGATCTCGATCTCGTGGCCGTCGGGGTCCTTGACGAAGGCGTAGCC